>OOCM01000770.1_pt1 | contig 29355 bp, 20 predicted proteins | sample 1671111 | NCBI WGS metagenome assembly OOCM01 (sample SAMN06348123, study PRJEB24527) | human gut metagenome | biome: human gut; feature: ankylosing spondylitis patient; material: feces | host: Homo sapiens | place: China | collected 2015-10 | reverse complement strand
ATGCGCTCTACTGCAACCTTTAATACGCCAGCCGCACACTGAACCGTGGTTACGATTCCCAGAAGGTTTCTGGTGCCTGCCGGACCCTCGGCATTGCGGTAACCCATCCAGGTGGTTCTGGTCGGCATCGGAAGTTCCTCCATCGGAACCAGATTGGTGCCGTACTCCATATCGTCTACAGACGGGCTCTGCGGGAGATCCAGCATATGCTCATTGATCCAGTCGCGCAGTATATTGTTGTACGCGTCAGACCCCATTTCCCCGGAAAACGCGGAAGCATAAAAATCTTCCCCCAGCTTTTGGAGCGTTTCACTGTTATAGTTGTACCCATCCCTCAGCCAGATAGAGTTTGCAAGCGTGCTGGTGACGAGGCCATCGTCCCAGCTGTTTTCCGCCCAAAGCTGTGCGGCCTGCTTTTGAAGCGCGTCCAGAGACTCTGCGCCCAGTGCGTCGAGAATCTGCTGCCGTGTTTCACCGCCCGTCACAGCGGCCAGCATGGAAAGTGCCATGTAGATATTCAGCGGCGAGCATATGCGGTTTTCCTTACCCGTGTCCTGCATCAGGGCCGGAATGCTGGTTGTGAACCAGTGCGTCATGGCGGCGGGGTCGGTCATATCCGCGGTCTTTTCCTGATAGCTTTCCCACCACGCGTCCCAGTCCTCGTCGTACTTTTCAGAGTCAAAGTTACCATTGCTGGCTGTATACTTCGCCTCGTTCGGATACTGCGCCATGGCAGCCTCCAACGGTGCGGCCAGCTGCTGCGTCGTCGGGTCGCCGATGCAGTCCGGCTGTTCCTCCGCTGCCGGGGTATCCGGAGCAGCTGCGCAGGCCGCCAGCGAGAACGCGCACGCGGCTGCAAGTAAAATCGCAAGAAGCTTTTTCATGAATGATCTCTCCTTTATCATAAAATGTGATCTGGTGATCTGCTTTTACAGACGCAGAAAAACGGTAGAAGTTGCACCCGCCGATTTTATGAATTTTGCCGACTTGCCTTTTTCCATGATTTGTGTACAATACAGATATAGAAATATTGTTTGGGAGGCTGTTTTATGGCTGTCGATACCGAAAAGACCCTGCGCAATCAGGTCTTGTATTCCATCTATGTCCGCAATTATTCCGAAGCGGGCACCTTCGCTGCCGTGCAGGCGGACCTCGACCGCATCAAGGCGCTCGGCACGGACATCATCTGGCTGCTGCCCATTCACCCGACCGGCGAAAAGCACCGCAAGGGCACGCTCGGCAGCCCCTACGCCATCCGCGATTACCGCGCCGTGAACCCCGAATTCGGCACGCTGGATGATTTCCGGCATCTGGTCGACGCCATCCACGACCGGGGCATGAAGTGCATCATCGATGTAGTCTATAACCACACGTCGCCCGATTCCTGGCTGGCAGAGCACCACCCCGAATGGTTCTTCCACAAGCCGGACGGCTCGCTCGGCAACCGCTTCGGCGACTGGTGGGACGTGGCTGATCTGGATTACAGCCACATGGAGCTGTGGGAGTACCAGATCGAAACGCTTAAATACTGGGCGCGCCTCGTCGACGGCTTCCGCTGCGACGTTGCGCCGCTTGTCCCGCTGGAGTTCTGGAAGCAGGCGAGGGAAGAGGTGGCCACCGTCCGTCCCGGCTGCTTCTGGCTGTGCGAATCGGTCGAGCGCGGCTTCCACGTCGCCGCCCGCGCACAGGGCTTCGCAAGCCTGTCTGACGCCGAGCTCTATCAGGCGTTCGACGCGGGCTATGATTACGACGTCTATCCCTATTTCCGCGACTATCTGGAGGGCAGGATCAGCCTGACGCAGTACGCCGACCGGCTCGACGCGCAGGAATGGCTCTATCCCGATAACTACGTCAAGCTCCGCTTCCTCGAAAACCACGACCGTGCCCGTGCGGCCCATATCCTGCCGGACGAGAAAATGCGCCGGAACTGGACGGCGTTCCTGTTCTTCCAGCGTGGTCTGACGCTTGTTTACAACGGACAGGAGGCCGACTGCACGCACGTTCCGTCGCTGTTCGACAAGGACCCCATCAACTGGAACACCGGCCGCGACCAGTCCGCGTTCCTTGCACATCTGGCCAAGCTGAAGCGCGACCCGATCTTCGCGGAGGGCAGCTATACCCTCACAGCCCTGCCGCATGACGTGCTGCTTGCCGTATATGAAAAGGACGGCCGGCGCATGGCCGGTCTGTTCAGCCTGCGCGGCGAGTCGGCGCTTGTCCGCTTCCCCGCGCCGAACGGCGTGTACCGGAACTGCATCGACGGCAGCCCTGTTGAGATCTATGAGGAGCAGCTTGCCATAGGCGGCGAGCCCATCGTGCTCTCCCTCTGAAAATTTTTCCGTCTCCGGGAACAATCGGCGCGCCGCGCCGTCTAACCAATATCAATGAAACGGAGGAACTTCTCATGAAGAAACTGTATAAAAGCAATAACCGGATGATCTGCGGCGTCTGCGCCGGCCTTGCCGAGTATCTCGGCATTGATCCCACCGTCGTCCGCCTCATCTGGGCGGCCCTCGGCCTGACCGGCACGGGCATTCTGCTCTACATCATCGCCGCTCTCGTCATGCCCGAAAACATGGATGTGATGTAAGCTGGGTTATTCCAAAGGCTCCCCTTTATCCAAAGGAGGCTTTTGTGCACGTAAAACCGCTCCCACGGATGGCCCGGGGAGCGGTTTGTCAGACTTGTTGTTATTTTGCAGCCTTGGCAGCTTTCTTGGCGGCCTTCTCACGCTCGAGGCGGGAGATGAACAGCGCGCAGGTCGCGTCGCCGGTGATGTTCAGCGTCGTGCGGCCCATGTCGAAGATCTTGTCAACGCCCGCGATGATCGCGATGCCCTCGACCGGCAGACCGACCTGGGTCAGAACCATCGCCAGCATGATCATGCCGGCACCGGAAACGCCGGCCGTGCCGACGGAGGCGAGGGTCGCAGTCAGAACGATCATGGCCATGTCGCCGAGCGTCAGCGGAACGCCATAGCAGCAGGCGATGAAGACTGCGCAGACAGCCTGATAAATGGCCGTGCCGTCCATGTTGATCGTCGCGCCAAGCGGCAGGACGAAGGAGCTGACCTCAGGCTCCGCACCCATCTTGTTGCAGCACTCGATGTTGACGGGCAGCGTCGCATTGGAGGATGTGGTGGTGAATGCGGTGATCATGGCCGGGGCGATGCCCTTGAAGAATGCAAGCGGGCTCATCTTGGCGAGGAACTTGACGGACAGGCCGTAAACCACGACGACGTGGACGATATAACCGAGGTACGCAACACCGATGATGAGCGCCAGCTTGCCGATGATGTCGGCACCGTTGACAGCGACGACGTTGGTCATGAGGCAGAACACGCCGATCGGGGTGAACTTGATGATCATCATCATGATCTGCATGATGACTTCTTCGCCGCAGTTGATGAGTTCGCCGATTTTCCGGCCCTTTTCGCCAGCGGCCAGAACGCCTGCGCCGAGGAAAATGGCGATGACGATGACCGGCAGCATGTCGGAGTTGACCATGGGCTTGAAGAAGTTATCGGGGAAGATGTTCACGATGACCTGCATGACAGACGGGGCTTCCTTCGCTTCGTATGCAAGACCTTCGATCTCAGCAGAAGGCAGCGGGGTGAAATTGCCCTTGAAGATGTTGACGAGCACGAGGCCGATGACAACGGCCAGTGCAGTCGTGATCATGTAGTACACGAAGGTCTTCAGGCCGACGGAACCGACGCGCTTGAGGTCCTTCAGGCTGATGACGCCGTCAGCGATCGAGAACAGGACGACCGGGACGACAAGGAACTTCAGCAGGTTGACGTAGATCGTTCCGATGGGCTTGATCCACTCCGTGGTGAAATCGCCGAGACCGGCGAACGCGAAGATGAGACCGGCGGCAATACCGGCAAGCATGCCGATAAATATCCATGCCGGCAGGCTGAGCTTCTTCTTTTCTTTCATACAGATCTCCTTTTCTTTTTTTGAGGACATTCCTCAGACTGCATTCAATATACCATAAAACGGATAGGCGGTAAAGGCAATCTGCTCAATCTTAACGAAATCTTAACACCATAAATCGGGTATAATGCACAAAACATACAGAAATAGCAGGAAGCGCGCACGCTGCGCGCTTCCTGCTATGTAAAAAACAACGGTCAGTCTTTGACTTCGCGGATGGAGATGAAGCGAAGCTGGTTGAGGGGCTTGCCAGTCCTGTCTGCAACGATGGCCATGAGCATGGCGGCGGTCTTGTCGGGGACATCGTGCAGCGCGATCTTACCGGCGGAGCCAGGCGCGGGCGCGTTCGGCACGGCGGGAGCAGCAGACGCGGCCGCGAGAGCTGCGGCAGGCGCAGCAGTATTCTTACGGCTGATGATCGCACCGGCGATCTTCGTGACGAACATCAGAAGAATGAGGCCGAAAAAGACGACGGCCATGCCGAGCACAACGATCAGGGCGGCGGTACCGATGGGGATCTTCTCCATGGCGGTATTGATCAGAAACATAGTTCTTCCTCCTCACAGGGCGCCGAAGCGCCATGATTTTTCAGGGCTTATTATACAGCAGGAGCACGTTAATTTGGCGTTAAAGAAGAAAACCAGAAAAGGGCTTGCAAAGCGGAAAAAATATGCTATAATACAGGCAGGAAAGTAAACAAGGCGGGTCGGTTCGCCCGGCATGGAACGGATGCCGGAAGCGGAATGGGGTGCAATTCCCCGCGAGTGGGTCACTGTGATGCGCGCACGCCGCGCTCAGTCAGATACGTCAGAACCAGACCTGTGCTCCTGCCGTCACCGGGAGTCTATGGACGAATTTTTTGTCCGCACGGCTGGTGGCTGTGCGGACTTTTTGTCTGGCGCTTTTCCTCCCCCGGAAAGCGCCGTCCGGAAAGCTGCACAACCCATGTGCTTTCCGGGCAGTCTTCGCAGATCCCCCTCTGCGGCGTGCTGTCAACAAAAAGAGCCCCCTTCGGCGTTGGGAACCGCCGAAGGGGGATTTTTTGCGATGAAATAGCGATAGGAAGGTTATGTCCGGCAGCGGGAGCCGGCCGATTCCAGCAGGATCTGCTGCATCTGCGGCCATTGCGCTTCCATGTCCGCTGCGAGCCGCAGCTGCGCGCGGCAGCGGTCGAGGTTCTGCGTTGGCCGGTCGATCTTGAAATAGACATCGCCGTCCAGATAGTCCTTCAAAAAGCGCATACCAAGCTCGATCGTGATGATCTTTGCGCCAAGCGGCAGGACGCTGATCTCATTTTCTGTCAGTGCGTGCCCGCAGGCGTCAAGATAGCCCTCCAGAAATGCCCGGTAAAGATCAAGACGCAGGAAGACCTTCGAAAGATCCGTCTCATCCTCCGCAGCCGAGGACGCGCCGAAGCGCACAGCGTCGCCAAAGTCATAGGCCGAAAGCCCGGGCATGACGGTATCGAGATCGAGCACGCTTCTTGCAAGGCCCGTTTTTTCGTCCAGCAGGACGTTATTGAGCTTCGTGTCGTTGTGCGTCACCCGCAGCGGCAGCGCACCGCTGCGCAGCATCCGGCAGAGCGTGCCAAGCTCCTGCTCACGGGCGGAAATGAACGCAAGCTCCGGCCTGGCCTCCCGGACGCGGCCGCAGGCGTCGGCCTCCACTGAAGCGCGCAACTGGCAGAGCCGGTCCTCGGTGTCGTGAAAGCGGGGGATCGTCTCGTGGAGCGTGACGGCGGGGAAATCGGCCAGCGCCTGCTGGAACTTGCCGAAGGCGACCGCCGCCTGATAAAAGTCGTTGCAGTCGCGCGGCGCCTCGAGACTGAGGCCGCCGGAGATATAATCATAGGCCCGCCAGAATTCCCCCTGTGCGTCGACGGCATATTTTCTGCCGCCCCTGGCTGTGCAGAGGCGGATCATTTCCAGTCCGGTGTTCTTCTTTGCGATAAAGCGCGAAACTGCGTCAATATTCTCGATCAGGTCCTCCGGGTGCCGGAACGCGACGCGGTTGATGCGCTGGAGCGTATAGACCCTTCCGCTGCTGCAGGTGACGCGGAAGGTGCGGTTGATATGGCCGTTTCCAAACGGCTCGCAGGAGACGGGCGTTCCGTCCAGACAAAACTGCTGTAAGACCTGTTCCATACCTGATCTGACCTTTTCTCTTTGCTGCGCCCTGTAAACAGGACGTTCCTTCTATTCTATCCGTTTTGCCCCCAAATTGCAACCTCCAAGGCAAAAAACGCGCCCGGCTTTGTGAGAATACAAGGCCGGGCCTAGGGTGTATCTGAAAACTCATGATGTGACCGGCAGCGAGGGATTTTTGCGTTGCGCAAGACATTTTTTCGCAGGAATACTGACGTATTTCAAGGAAAAATGACGCGGCGCACCGCAAAAAGGCCCGCTGTCCGGGTGCGTTGGGAGTTTTCAGATACACCCTAAATAGCGCCGCAAAACGCACCTGATTCGCAGGGGCGGACGACTCTGTCCGCCTGCACGAAATGTCTCATGCTTCAAAAATCTATGGCAAAACCGAAGGCACAAGCTCATTTCGTTGCAGGGGCCGATGCCTGCATCGGTCCCTGCAAAACACATACGCCAAAGGCGCTTGTGCTCAGATCTTCTTTTTATCCGGCAGCAGATTCGTCATGCTCTTTAAGCTGATGGCGAGCGTAGACGCGTTGTGCAGGAGCGCCGAGGTCGTCGGAGGCAGGAGTCCGGCCACGCCGAAGACAATCAGACCAAGGTTGAAGCCGACAATGAAGCGGTAATTGCGGTGGATGCGGCCCATGAGGGCCTCACTGATTCTGCGCAGCGTGACAAGCTCGAACAGATCCTCCGATGCGATGGTGATGTCGGCGATCTCCCGCGCGATAGCCGCGCCGGTCGAAATGGCGACGCCCGCGTCGGCCTCAGACAGGGCAGGGGAGTCGTTTACGCCGTCGCCGATCATGATAACGGTGCGGCCCGCAGCCTTTTCCCGGCGGATGAACGCGGCCTTGTCCTCAGGCAGGACCTCGGCGTAGAATTCGTCCACGCCGACCTCTTCCGCGACGGACGCGGCAGTCCGGCGGTTATCGCCGGTCATCATGACGACCTTGCTGATGCCGCAGGCGTGCAGCGCGCGGATAGCGTCCTTTGCCTCGGCGCGCAGCGGGTCGAAGATGCAGATGACGGCGGCAAGCTCGCCCGCGATGCACAGATACAGATGGGAATACTGCGCGGGCAGGGAATCAAATTTTTCCCGTTCGTCCTCCGGGATGGTGCAGCCCTCGTCTTCAAAGACGAAGTGCGCACTGCCGATGAGCACCTTTTTGCCCTCGACCATGCTGGAAATGCCGTGCGCGACGACATACTGCACCTGCGAATGGTATTCCTCGTGCTTGAGCCCCTGCTTCTTGGCCTCCTCCACAACGGCGTTGGCCATCGAATGCGGGTAATGCTCCTCAAGGCAGGCGGCCAGACGCAGCATTTCCGTCTCCTCATGTCCGCCGAAGGGCACGATCTGCGCGACCTTCGGCTCAGCGTAGGTCAGCGTGCCGGTCTTGTCGAACACCACTGTATCGGCCCTTGCCACGGCCTCCAGAAAACGTCCGCCTTTGACAGAAATATGATAGCTGCTGCTCTCACGCATGGCCGAGAGCACCGCGATGGGCATGGCCAGCTTCAGCGCGCACGAAAAGTCGACCATCAGAACAGCCAGCATCTTCGTTACGTTGCGCGTGACGAGATACGTCAGCGCCGTGCCGCCCAGCGTATACGGGACCAGCCGGTCGGCAAGGCGCGCAGCCTTGTCCTCGGCAGTGGACTTGAGCTTTTCCGATTCCTCGATCATGTGCACGATGCGGTCGTACCGGCCTCCGCCGAGCGCCTTTTCCACGTTTACAATGCACTCGCCCTCTTCCACGACCGTCCCGGCATAGACATAGCTGCCCTCGCGCTTCGGCGCGGGCATGGACTCACCGGTGATGGACGCCTGATTGACCGTCGCCTCGCCAGAGACGACCTTGCCGTCGAGCGGAATGAGATTGCCTGTACGCACGATCATCCGGTCGCCGGGCTTCACATCGCCGATGGGGACGAGCAGCTCGGTTTCGCCGGACTGCAGCCATACCTTGTCGACGTTCAGCGCCATCGCACCGGCCAGATCGGCGACAGACTTCTTGTGCGTCCACTCCTCCAGAATTTCACCCAGCCGCAGCATGAACATGACGGAGCCTGCGGTGTCGAAGTCGCCGCGCACCATCGAGACGGTCACGGCCGTCGCGTCGAGCACGGCGACAGATAGTTTGCCGTGCAGCAGGGCACTGAGTCCTGCGCGGATGTATTTGACCGAGCGGAACAGCGCGATGGCCGTCTGCACCGGAACCGGCAGAAACAGCCGCGAGAACGCGCGGCGGCAGACAGTAAAAACAAGCTTGTCCTCATACTCGCGGTTGAGCGCGCGGGACGTATGCTCCGGCAGGCGGGAAAGCGCCTGTTCCGACGTGAACGAGAACGACGCGAGCGCCCGCACGATATCCATGCGCGGGCAGGTATAGGTGATGACGGCGTCCTGCGTCCGGTCGAAGACCTTGACGGACACGACACCGGCAACGCCCTTCAGATCATATTCCAACAGATCCGCTTCGCGCAGCGACATCCGGCGAAGCGCGAGATGCACGCGCATACGCCCGGGCGTCTCATGCAGAATGTTACACTTCATATGCTGATTTGTACCTCCGAAAAACAGAAGAGCCGCAAAAACGGCTCTTCCTTTGCAAACCTAACGGGCTTATTCCGCGTCCGAAGCGGTATCCTCGATCACCTCAGGTGCAGCCTCGGCAGCGCGGCGGTCGTTGATGGCCTTGGCGTCTGCGTAGACATCGTCCGCACCCTCACGCACGGTCGTCACGGCCTGCATGACGCAGTCCTTGGCGCGCAGAACGGCTGCGGTGGTGTGCGCGTAAACGCTCTTTGCTTCCTTGCTGCTGAGGATCTTCAGACCGGCGGTGCCAAACAGAACGCCTGCCGCGAACAAACCAAGATGTTTCATAAAATGTACCTCCTGTTCTGGATTGCTGCCGCACTCAATGTTAGATACGGCTAACAAAAATTAGACACATTTAATTTTCAGCGAGATAATACCACACATTCCCTGAAAATGCAAGCCCATATCCGTAAAAAAACTATGAATTGTGCGAAAAACGCAGCCCTCGAAAGGGCTGCGCTCTGGTCAGTCAGTCCGCGATCAACGCGGCCATGTCCGCGGCGCTGATCTGATAGACCGCACCGTCGATCCCGTTTTTCTGCAGCGCGTCCAGAACGGCGGCCCGGTCATACCGGCAGCCGGTGAGCGCGCCGGTGATCGCCTCGGCGGAGAGCGTGGAGAAGAAATCGCCCCAGACGGACGCACTGCGGATCACGCCGCGCTGCACGTCCAGCCGGAACGTGAGCTTCCCGCCGGGAAAGCGGCCTGTGCGCTCAAGATTGAAGCGCGGATTCTTGCCGTAGATCGCGTCCCATGCGGCGAATTTCTCCTGCGCCAGCTGGTTGATGCGCGCGTCGTCCTCCGGAGTGACGGTATAGGTATCCGTGCTGCCGCGCATCAGATGGCGCACCATGCAGGATTTGAACTCCTCCACAGAAAGCCTGCGCGGCAGATGCTCGGAGATATTCGTCACGCGGTCGCGCACGGATTTGATGCTCTTGGAGAGAATTTTATAGGGGTCGACCGTGGTGGACGCGACCATCTGCTCGATGTTCGTGTCATAGAGCAAAGAGCCATGGTGCACAATACAGTTGCCCAGACGGTACTGCGCGTTGCCGGAAAACTTCTTACCGTCGATCAGAAGATCATTGCGGCCGTTGAAACTGGCATCCGCGCCCAGTTCACGCACGGCATCCACGACAGGTCCAATGTACTGGGCAAATTCGATCTGCTGGTCGGGCGAATGCTCGATAAATGTGAATTGCCAGCCGCCGAGATCGGTGTAGATCGTCCCGCCGCCGGACATACGGCGCACGAGATGGATCCCGTGCGCGTCGGCATACGGCTTGTTGATCTCTTCGAGAATATTCTGGTACTTGCCGACCATCAGCGTCGGCGTTGTGCGCCAGAAGAGGAAAACCGTATCGGGCAGGCGCTTTTCCGTGGCAAAATAGTTCTCAAGGCCAAAATTATAGTAAACGTCGGTCGAACCCGTCTCAATATAGATCATGCACGTCCTCCAGCGCCTCCCACGCACGGTAGGAGCTGCGGGCCAGAGGCGCGGAGGCCACATGGCGGAAGCCCTTACTTAGCGCCAGCTGCTTATAGCGCGCAAAATCCTCCGGCGTTGCGTACCGGTCGAGCTTCCAGTGCTTTTCCGACGGCTGGAGATACTGTCCGATCGTCAGAATGTCGCAGCCGGTGGCCAGAATATCATCCATGAGGACCGAGATCTGCTCGTCCGTCTCGCCAAGGCCGACCATGAAGCCGGTCTTGGTTAAAATCGTCGGGTCTTTTTCTTTTACATAGCGCAGAACGCCCAGCGTCCGCTCATAGCCCGCCTGCGGGCGGACGGCCTTCTGAAGCTCTTTGACCGTCTCAATATTCAGATTGAACACATCCGGATGCGCGGCGATGACAATGTCGGCGGCCTCATGGCTGCCCTTCATGTCGCTCGTCAGCGTCTCGACCGTCGTGCCGGGGCACAGCGCGCGGATGGCGCGGACGGTCTTCGCAAAGTGCTCTGCGCCGCCGTCCGGCAAATCGTCGCGCGTCGAGCAGGTCAGAACGACGTGGCGCAGCCCCAGCTTTTTTGCCGCCTGCGCGACGTTTTCCGGCTCGTCCGGGTCGGGGGGCAGGGGCTTGCCGCACGTGACGTTGCAGAACCGACAGTTGCGGGTGCAGACATCGCCGAGGATCATAAACGTGGCGGTGTGCTTCTGATAGCACTCGCCGAGATTCGGACAGTTTGCCGCCTTGCAGACCGTGTTGAGCTTCAGATCGCGCATCAGCTCCGCAACCTCGCTCACGGCCTGCTGGTTATAACGGACGCGCAGCCATTCAGGTTTCCGTTCCATTCCGTCTCCCGCCTTTACTTCGTTTCGACGATCGCGACCGGGGCCAGCGCGTCGATGGTGTCGCCCTCCTCGCACAGCTGACGGCGCAGAATGCCGTCCTCCGTGGCCTCGATCTGGTTGACGACCTTGTCCGTCTCGATCTCGTACAGGGCGTCGCCCTTGTGGATCTCGTCGCCCTCGTCCTTGAGCCAGGCGCACAGAACGCCGCTCTTCATTTCGGGCTGCAATTTCGGCATAACAAGCTGCTTTTCCATAATCAAATGCTCCTTTTCATTACATCAGACAATCCAGTAATTCTTCCGCCCGTTCGCCCGCAAGCGTCCGGCAAAGCTCCAGAAACAGCGCCGGATCGAGCCGGACGCCGTTCAGCATGGCGCACAGCGCCTGCGCGTCAAGCGCGTCAGAGCGCACCTCGGCATTGCGGAGCAGGCCGCGCCTGGCCTCATACCGCACAAAAATCGGTTTCCCGGCAAATTCGGCACTCTTTTCATACGTAAAGGCCGGGGTCTTGCCCCACGTCCAGTCCCACGCATGATAAGTCTCATCCGCAAGCCTCCGTACCTCGGCCAGCTGCGGCTCTGTCAGCCGGATCTGCTCCGAGCCGGGCGGCAGCAACTGCTCCGCCATCCGCTTTGCGAACGTGACGATCTCGCAGTCGTCCTTGAGATAAGGGCGCAGATTCGTGACCGTACAGATGGCCGATTCCGTTCCCTTGGAGCAGAACGCGTCGTTTTTCCTGCCGGTCGTGATCTCATCTAGCAGCGACAGGTCGGAATCAAACAGCAGCGTCCCATGGTGCAGGACGCGCCCGCCCGCGATCTTCTGCGCACTGCCGGAGATTTTTTTGCCGTCCACGGCGATATCGCAGGTGCGGTTTTTCTGCGCCGGAACGCCGAGCGCGTTCAGCGCCCGGATGACCGGCTCCAGACAGCGGTCGTAGTCGAACGGCCCCGTCTGGTCGGATATGAGCGTATAGTTGAGGTTCCCAAGGTCATGATAGACCGTCCCGCCGCCCGACATCCGGCGCACGACGGGAATACCCCTGTCCAGAAGCGCACGCATATGCACCTCCCGGCAGATATTCTGATAGCACCCGACGACGACAGCAGGCCGGTTGCGCCACAGCAGCAGCACATCGCCCTCACGGTAGGTGCGGAACACATAGTCCTCAAACGCCTGATTAAAAAACGGGTCATGCGATGTTGTTTCGATTTGAATCATGCGGAAATCCTTCCGTTTCTGATTTCTTTTCTTATCTTATCACAGCTATCCACAAAAAACAACAAAAAAGCTGAAACTGCCTCTGCCGGCTTTCCTTGGAAGCGTGACGCCTTGGGTACAGGATAATCAGTCAGATCACATACTCATCCGCCGCATCGGCGGTGGTCAGGCTGGAGAGAGGGACGGCATCAAGGCAGGCGGCAATTCTCTCGTCGAGTTGGTTCCAGACAGCAGACAGGCCGGAGGACACTTCGCAGCGCGTAAGCTGCGCGTTCGCGCCGAGGCAGGACAAAGAACCGTCCGCCGCGCGGATGATCTCGCCGATGGAATAGTCGGACGGTTCGCGCGTCAGGCGGTAGCCGCCGCCCTTGCCGTGCGTTCCCTCGACCAGTCCGTGCTCTGCCAGCGTGCGCAGGATGCGCTCAAGATACTTCTGCGACAGCTCCTGCCGCTCGGCGATCTGCCGCACGGGGACAAAGCCGCCGCGATGCTCCGCCAGATCCAGCAGGATCAGAACCGCGTAGCGGCCCATGGATGAGATCAGCATACGGATTCCTCCCTTGCGATGATGCCGCCGCCAAGGACGGTATCGCCATCATAGAGCACGGCGGACTGGCCGGGCGTGATGGCGCGCAGCGGCTCGTCGAAGACGAGGCGCACACCGTGTGCCCCTGCCGGATAGACCGTGCAGGGCTGCTCCGGCTGACGGTAGCGCGTTTTCGCGCTGCACCGGAACGGAAGCGCGGGCGCTTCGCCGGAGATCCAGCGCATACCGGGCACGAGGCATTCTCTTGTAAACAGCGCCTCGTTCGGGCCGACGACGACGGCGTTCCGCTCCGGCAGGATCTTCACGACATAAATTTTGCCGTCCGACGGCATCCGCAGGCCCCGGCGCTGACCGACGGTATAGTGGATAATGCCGCGGTGGGTGCCGACGACATTGCCGTTCAGGTCGAGGAACGGGCCTGGTTCGGGCGTTTTGCCGGTGCGGTTCTCGATGACCTTCGCGTAATCGCCGTCCGGGACAAAGCAGATGTCCTGACTGTCGTGCTTGCGGGCGTTGATCAGGCCGGCTTCGGCGGCAATTTCACGCGCTTCGGTCTTGCGCAGGCTGCCAAGCGGGAACTTGACCCGCGCAAGCGTCTCCTGTGTCAGATCGTAGAGCACGTAGCTCTGGTCCTTCGTCTCGTCGAGGGCCTTTTTGAGGACGTACTTCTCCCCTTCCCGCTCGATGCGGGCATAGTGCCCGGTGGCGATATAGCGGCAGCCCATGATATCGGCGCGCTCAAACAGCTTGTCGAATTTCAGATAGCGGTTGCAGTCGATGCAGGGGTTCGGCGTAATGCCGTGCTCATAGGCGTCCACAAAGCGGTCGATAACGCACTCGGCGAATTTGTCCTTGAGGTTGAAGACATAATACGGCATACCGAGGCGGTAGGCCACGCTGCGTGCGTCCTCGACATCGTCGAGCGAACAGCAGGTGTTGGCCTTCGGAATGCCCGCGTCTTCATTATCATAGAGCTTCATCGTGCAGCCGATGCAGGAGAAGCCTGCGTCCGTCAGCAGCTTGGCCGCGACGGAGGAATCCACGCCGCCGGACATGGCGACCAGTACCTTTTCAGTTTCCATTGGCAGCCGGGGACGCCTGCATGGCGGTGATCGTGCGCTCCATCAGCTCGTCAAGGCTCCAGCCGAGCATATCCGCGCCGCGCTCAATGACCTCGCGTGAGCAGCCTGCGGCGAACTTTTTATCCTTGAACTTCTTTTTGAGCGACTTGAGCTGAAGGTCCTGCACGCTTTTTGTCGGCAGCATCCGCACGACTGCGCCGATAAGGCCGGTCAGCTCGTCCGTGGCGTAGAGCACCTTTTCCATCTGGTGCTCCGGCTGCACGTCGACGGTGAGCAGATAGCCGTGGCTGACGACCGCATGGACAAGGCGCTCGTCCACGCCGCGTTCGCGCAGGATCTGCGCCTCCTTCGTGCAGTGCTGGTCGGGATACTGCTCAAAATCCAGATCGTGCAGGATACCGACGGTCTGCCAGAAGTCCGCCTCATCGGCATAGCCAAGCTGGGCGGCAAAATACCGCATCACATCGCCCACGATACGCGCGTGCAGGCGGTGGAATTCACCCTCATTATATTCGCACAGCAGGTCCCATGCCTGCTCTCTGGTCGGAATCATAGTTCTGCCTCCTGATCGTCCAGTTTTATTTGATGATTATAGCACAGATCGGTGTCTGTGTACAGGGAAAGTGTCTGGTGTGTGCTGTAAAACGCGAAAATCCTCACCTTACCGTGCGGCAGGGTGAGGATTGGGGTGCAGGCTTTCAGGGCGTAACGTCTGACATATCGTAGAGGGTGGGTTTTCCGTCGCGGGCGCGCTGGAGGGCGGTGAGGGCGGAGAACGCCTGCGTGGTGGCAAGCAGGTTGCCTCCGTCCTCCGGCGTATGGGCGAAGCTGCCGTCGTCCTGCGCGAAGCGCAGGAGCACGTCCTCCAGCGTCTGCCCGTTCTTCACAAAACGCGCGTCATCCAGCGAGAGGCCAAGCTCCGTCAGTGCTGTGAGCACCTGACTGACCGACTCGCTGCTCTCTGTGCCCCAGGAGGAAAACGCGCCGTTTTCCTCCTGCATCTGCGACAGACAGGAAAGCCCGGCTTCTACTGCCGTGGACACGTCCGCGCGGCTGCGGTAGCGGGCAAGCGCCTGCAGGGCCATGGCGGTCAGATCGGGATCTGACGCGCCACCGCCGAGGCTCCAGCCGCCGTCGGCATTCTGCCGGGTCAGAATTGCGTCGACATAGCCGTCGCGCGTCGCCTGCACGGCGGCTGCAGAATTCTGCGGGAGCTCATAGCCGCCGCAGTCCAGCGCCAGCAGCGCGAACGCCGCGCCGTTGACGCCCTGTGCCGTTGTCTTTTCGAGGTCTGCCAGCGGCAGGAGCAGATCATAGCCGCCGACGTTTTGCGGGTCGCGCCCGATCGCCGTGAGGGCAAGGATCAGGCGGGAATACTCGGTATACCGGTTCTCGTCGAGGGTTCCGTCTGCCGCCTGCACGGCGGCTTCGACCGCCGTATAATACCGGTCAAAATATCCGTCCGACAGATCTGCCCCGGCACGCGCCAGACCAAACACGATCCAGTCGCCGTCCAGCGAACCGAAGCCCGGCTCCGGCACCGCTGATTTCAGGTACTTTGCCGTCCGTTCCAGCGGCGTCTGCGTGCCGCCACAGGCGGACAGGAGCAGACACAGCGCCAGAAGCAGCGCAACCGCTCGTATTCTTTTCATGCTGTTACCTCTTTACCGTCATGGCCCGGCAGACCGGCTGGTTATCCTGATCCAGCAGGAACAGGCGGATCCGCGCGCCGTTTTCAACTGCCGCAAGCGTCTGTGCCTGCGTCAGCAGCTTTACCTGCACCATGCGTCCATTTTGATCATAATAGGCCACGGCCAGCTTCTGGCCATTTTCAAATTCGCCGCTGATCGTAAGCGAGCCGGTTTTGATATCATAGGCCCAGGTCAGCATGCCGATCCGGCCGTTTTCCACCGTTCCGGGTCCGACCGTCAGTCTGACGGACGCGGTCGGCGTCTGCGTTTTGACGTTTGTGAGACGGCCGGACTCCTCGCTGTCCTGATCGTGGTACCGGACATAGGGGAAGCGGATGTCGATTGCCGCATCCTCCTCCGTAAGCGGGTCCTCCGACCACTGGACATACTTTGTCACGTCCCGCCGCAAGCCGTTCGCATAGACGAGATCGACCTGCATACCGGCAGGGTCGAAGACCTCACCGGCCCGATACTGCGTTTTATCCGGCTGACGGGTAATTTCCAGCGTGACCGACGGCCCGAAGGCCATGAGCTTCGCGCTGTCGTTCTTGAAATACATCACGCCATAGGAATCCACGACCGGCGAGCAGATTGCATACTGCGCGTCCTTTCCGCTGGGCGTAAAGAGGACATAGGGCGTATCCACGCCGGATTCCTCCGTGACATAGTCTGCACGCGTCTGCCCTGCCTTGTCCCGCAGGACGCGGAGCTTGCCGGGCGTATAATTGTCGACGAAATAGACATAGACATAGCCGGTCGTCTCTTCATAGGCCGTCGTGAGAATGCCGGAGGTCTGCGGATAGCCCTGCGTCTGGACGCGGTAGGCGATCGTGTGCGACGCAAGATCCACAACTGTAAGACTGTGGCCGCCGTACTCGCTGAACTGCGCCGTACCTCTGACGCCGATGTAGGCACGGCCATTGTACACCACCGGCGTTGAGGTGCTCATGGCCTGCGCGGTGCTCGTGCCGTTTTCCAGCTTCAGCGTCCACTTGCTGCCTGTCCGCAGCTGCCAGCCGTCGGACGTTTTCTCGGTCTGCACGCCGCAGAACCAGCCGCCCTTCGTGGTAAAATAGAATGCTTTGGTTGCCGTATCATAGCAGATTGTGCTGCGCACGTCACCGCAGAGGCCGTCCCATTTGTCGAGCAGTCGTCCGGTCTTCGCGTCGAGCATCAGAAGACTCCCGGTCATGGACTTGCTTCCGTCCGCGCCGTCGTCCGTGCCGACCAGAACATAGTCCTCGCAGGCATACGCGCCTGCCCAGTAATAGCCGCCTGGCGTCGTCCAATACCAGCAGGCGGTCTTTTCTTCATCCGTGCGCGCCGGGTCCTCGTCCGTGATGGACAGGCAGACAAAGTTTGCGGGAGATTCCTCGCTGCGCCAGAAGCCGGTGTAGAGATAGTCGCCGCAGACGGTGATCGGGCTGTTCGGCTGGCCCTCGAGCGGGTCATGGTAGATCCAGAGCGATTGCAGCGTTTCGGCGTTGAACGCCTGAATCGTACCGTCGGAAAGTCCGACGAACACCATGCCATTGGCATAGGCCGGAGGCGTGATGGAAAAGCTCGACGCGCGATCCATTTTGGCCTTCGTCAGGATCTCGCCGGAAACCGGGTCGACGCGGCAGATCATATCCCCCGCGCAGACGATCAGAACGCCGTCCACCAGCAGCGGGCAGCCGGTCGAGCCGCTGTCTATGCCGCTGCCGATCGCATTCGACCAGTAAAGCGTGGACGCGTCGGCATCCACCGGCATCTGGATAGATACGACGGCGTTGTTGCTGCCTGCGGTGCCGCCGGGCGTGCCATTGGCGTCATAGCTCGTTCCGCGGAAATCGGCCCATTCGGCGGGAAGCTGCCGCAGCGTTTCGTTCTTCTGCGCAGCGCTGAGGGTCATTGCGGCGCGGGCCGCGCCGCCCGTAACGACAACAGCGTCCTCGTCGATTTTCAGAACAAGCGCACCGGATGCGCTGTGCGACGGTTCGATGGTCCCGCTCCGGCCCGCATAGCCGGGGCAGGTCAGAAGGTACTGATAGGTATAGCCGTCAAACAGCTCATACGCGCCGTCTGCATCCGGCCAGACGCGTGTTTTGGAGAGCGTATCGCAGACAAACATCAGCGCGTCCGTGGGCGTCAGCTGCGGCGTGAAGAGGACCGGCTGCGCCTTTTGCACCTGGAGCCGGTACTCCGAAGCCGTTTCTTCGCCCGCAAAGTCATTTGTCAGCGTCAGCGTGATAGTCTCCGGCTCCGCCGTGCCGTTCAGCTGTACATCAGCAGGCGCACCGGGCGTCAGCTCCTGTCCGTCCATCCAGACGCGATAGCCGGTGCTGCCGTTATCGCGGTAGCAGGCGGCATCCGCAGGATAGACCTCTGCGCAGACGGAAAGCGTCTGTGCAGCCGCGGGCACGGTGACGGTATAGTCCCACACCGCAGCAGAATAGCCCGTGCCGCCGCCGTACGTGAGCGTCTGCGCCTGCCCGGCGCAGGCAAGTGAAAGATCGCGCAGCGAGAGCGTGCGCCGGAGCGTGACGATATACTCCTGATAGTAGGTGACGCTCCCGGCGGTGCGCTGGCAGCGGATCGTGAGCGTATTGCCGCGTCCGTTCTGGTTCAGAAGCAGGTTCCGCAGGAACACAGGCGTTCCGAGCTGGGCGGAGGTGATCTGCGTCTCAAGCAGCTGGTCGTCCTGCGCGGTGTTGGTGATGGTGCGGTACTGCGCGAGGAAGGCAGTGCTGCCCGTCTGGATATCGCCGTTGATGCAGAGATAGACTGCGGCGGGCGTATCGGCCACAGCCGCCGTATAGGCATGGCTGGCCGGGTCAAAGGTCTGGTCGAGCGGAATATTGCCCTTGCTGGACGTCAGGTTGTCCTTGCTCAGAGCCAGCTCTGTCAGCCAGTCGCCGGTCTGCACAGTGACCTTTGACAGCGGGCCGTCCTTGGCCGTAAAGCTGCCCGTTGCATGATAATACGTATCCTTTGTCGCCGTATAGGTATACTGCATACCGGGAACCAGCGTGAACCGGTACTGATTTGCAGCCGCGACATAGACGCCCTTGAAGATCTGTCCGCTTGCATCGCAGACCGTCAGGTCAACATCTGCGGATTCGACCGGAATGCGAACGGTACAGCTGTTTGTTTTTTTCAGAACCAACGTATACTGTGTCGCTTCGCCTCCGGCCCGCACCTCGATGGGCACGCTTTTCTCCGTTTCATCGATGGAAAGCGTGCAGCCGCCCGTCTGCGTGACGTCTTCACCGTCGGCAAAGAGCGTATAGCCCTCTGCCGTGGGTGTCAGGGCCAGCGTGACCTGTTCGCTGAGCACCTGCCACGTATATGTCCGCGTGCTCTCGTCAAATGACTCCAGCGCGGCGGGCGCGCCGGATTCCTCCGTCACGCGCAGCTGCTTCAGCGTCGGGGCACGGCGGATGGTAAGCGTATAGTCCTGATACTGCGTCATGCCCTGCGCGTCCTGCGTGCCGGCGCGGTACACGACGGTATTGCCCTGCATACCGACGGCAAGCACGCCGTCCACGCCGCTGGTTCTGGATTTCAGCGCCTGTTCGGCCTGCTGCGGCTCCGTGCCGCCCGCCGGGGTATAGATTGCGGTCAGCTTCAGCTTGCTTGCATCCGGAAACACACTCGTGTCATACGGCCAGAACGCGTAGAGCGTTCCGGTAAAGCTGTCGTCCAGAACGGCAGTCAATTCACGTGCCGTCTTCTTCTCCACGGGAAGCTTGCTGCCGTCAAACTCCGTTTTGGACGCGGATGAAAGCATGAAGCCGTCCGCTTTGAGCCAGTCGGTCCTGTCAAGCACGGCAGTCACGGAGGTCTGCTCTGGCACTGTGACGCTGCCCGTCACGCCGCCGGACTGCGCCTGCATGGTAAAGGTATAGCTTCCGGCGGGCAGCGAGAGCATTCCGCTGCCGTTTTCGTCCTGATAGACGCGGCCATACTGGTTCTCGGCATACAGCGTATCGCCGGACTGCCAGACGATGTTCCGGTCCGAGAAGGGAACATTATATTTTGGGCCGTCCAGTGTCTGCTTGTACTGCTCGACCGCGTTATGAAGCGCCGTGTACAGGCTGAGCGCCGCATTATCGTCCGCAGTGACGTATCCGGCGCAGGCGGCGTTATACGCTACCTTTGCGGCCAGCTGCACATCCGGCTCCTCCAGCCGGTAATCGGCCATAGCAGCGATCAGGCTCTGCATGGCATCCGACGGCTGCGCCGTCAGCCTGTCTGTGAAGCAGAGATACCGGATCCCGGCCTGCGCGGCGTTTCGCGTCAGGTCGTGGCTCCCGGTTTCATCACTGCGGATGAAATTGCCCGTTTTGCCATCGATCTGCGTCACGCTGTTCTCGTCCGGCCCAAAGCTGTGGCCGCTGGCGTTCAGCGCTTCGTAAAGCGTCTGATCTGCCGTGTAGCTGATGCGCTCCGGCGCGATCAGAAGCGTGCCGTTCCAGTCGGCGGCGAGGTAAAACCAGCCGCCCTCCGCTGCCAGCGCCTGCACCGGCAGGCAGCTAAACAGCATGATGGCTGCAAGCAGCAGCCCGAGCAACCGAACCTTTTTTTGTTTCATATCTGTCCTCCCCTATCAGTACAGGCAGCGAATCCATTTCAGCCACGCGCGGCGCGGCAGCGGTACATTCTTTTGCAGGCGGTCTACCGTCTGTTTCCAAACCCGGAGGGCGCGCTTCGCCTGTTCGCGCGTCATAGTGTGACTGCTGAAACGGGCCTCGCCGTTCAGCGCAGCAAGGTCACGAACCGCTCCGGCGTATTCCGCATCCGACTCCCGGAGCGATTCGCCGAACGCAAAGACCGAGCCGCCGTCGTAGCCAAGCCCCATCGCGGGCCAGAGCGCCGCAAGCGCCCCCGTCACCCAGGCAACAGATTGTGCGGGTGCAGTGCGCTCAAACCGGTAGCGCCATCTGCGGCGGATGAGCGCATAGCGCAGCGCGGCGGCTGCCAGCAGGAAAAGCAGAAGTCCAACTGCCAGCACGATCCAGAGCCAGAGCCGCGCTTTGACTGCGGGGGCGCTCTGCGCGCCGTCATCCGGCTGCTCCTGCGGCGTATCCTCTGTTTCGTCGGATTCGTCCTCAATCGTTTCCGCCTGCGCGATGGAACCGTCGTCCGTGTGTGCGTCGCCGGTCTGACTGGCGGATTCGGACTGATGCGGGGAAAGAATATCCGTCAACTCGCCGTAGCCCGGTGTGAGAGCCAGCGGCATCCAGCCGGTGCCGTCCTGATAGACTTCGGCCCAGCCCTGTGCGTCTGCCGCGGTCAGGGTGATCGCAGAACCGGCCTGCGCACGCGCGGCAGTCTCCTGCGTGAGGACGAAGCCCTCGGCATAGCGCGCGGGGATGCCGTAATAACGAAGCGCCAGCACGGTCAAGGTCGCGGTCTGGTAGGTTGTATCCTTTACAAGCTCGTCCAGCGGCAGCACCGTTCCGGCTTCGCGGAGCGCGTCCAGCTGTTCGAGAAAGCGCGCCGTGCAGAGCTGCGCCTGCTCCGGCGTCAGCGAATCTGCAGAGCCGTATTCCCGGCAGAACTCATCCAGAATCGGGGCAAGCTGTGCGCGTATCTGCGCAGGCAGCGTCACATCCTGCTCCTGCACGAACGCACGGTAGCTTCCCTCTGCGCTGAGATAGGCGTCTGCCTTCTCCGGCTGCTCCCGCAGCGCGTCCAATAATTCCGCTGCGGTCTGCTCCGGGGCAAGGGGCATGGTGAAGCGATACTGCCGCGCTCCGCGCAGGCCGCTGGCCGGGAGTTGGGTGCTTTCCAGACTGTCTGTGCGCAGTGCGCTTTCCTGCGGGAGCGAAAAGAGCGCGTAGGGCGCGTATACATAGGCGCTGCAAGCGCTGGTATTTTCAATCAGGACTGTCTGCGTCTGCTCCTGCCGGTGCAGGCCGCGCGACGCGGCGGCAAGCTGCGTCTGCGGGTAGAAGCCCTCCTTATGCAGCCAGTACAGAAGATCGGTCTGTTCGGCAAGCGTCTGCGCATCAAGCGCCTGCCATGCCGTGCCGGTGAAGATATCGCCGGTGAAGCCGCGCAGATAGAGCGCCGTCGGCTGCTCCATCGTGACGGTCAGGCACGGCGACTGCTCCGGTGCGGCGGAAAAATCAGAAAACTCCCCTTCCGGCAGCACAGCCTGCCCGGATTCGTACCGGAGCCGGTGCAATGCGGTGCGGGAAGCCGTTCCCCACTCGGAAAACAATGTGCCGCTTCGCAGGCCCGGTACGGCCAGCAGTGCAGCTGCAAGCACGCCTGCCGCTGCCAGCAGCGCGCCATAATTCAAAAGCATTGGAACGGATTCTTTGCGGTCTGCCGCGCCGCCTGCCAGCAGCAGAGCCGCGCAGAGCGGGCACACCGCCATCCAGACCTGCGCTGAATCCGGCCTGAGCAGCGCCAGAAGCGCCGCAGACAGCACCGTCAGCAGCAGGCCGCAGACGGTCGGCGACCAGCGGACAGCATAGGCACAGAGCGTGCCGAGCAGTGCCGCCGAAATAGCCACAAAAAGTGCCGCGTCCGCTCCCACCCCGGCCAGCGGCAGGAGGATATGTCCCGTGGCCTTCGTCAGCGTCTCGCCCGCGGCGCTGCTGACCGTAATGGCTCCCGCGAGGAAGCGCCCGGAAAAGGCCGCTGCGCAGATCAGGCAGAGCAGCGGAAGCACAGCGCGGAGCCAGCGGCGCGGAAGTCCAAGCGCTACGCTCTGCCAGACCAGCGCCGCAGCGCCTGCGGCGGCCCAGAGCCAGCCGTAGTTTGTCCAGATCCCGGCGGCTCCCTGTGCCACAGCCAGAAGTCCGGCGAAAAAGAGCGCAGCACGGATTGCACGCACCGCCAGTGCGGGCATTTTTTTCTCCGTATCGCAGCGGATGAGGGAAAACGCGGCAGTATCCTGTTTTTTCATGCCCGTTCCCCCTTAAATTTCGAGTTCGGAAAGCTGCTCGGCATAGTGCTCTGCGTCGAAGGCGATCGCCTCCGGCTCGTCTGGGCCGCAGCTCAATATGGTCAGGCGGCCGAAGCGCCCGAGCTCAGCCGCGTCCTCCGGGACACGGCCCGTAATGTACAAAATGTGCGACAGGGCGGCCTCGCCGCTGCTCCGGCTGAACAGCGCCGCGCCGCTTTCGCCCTGTGCCGTGCCTGCGGAGAGCAGACGCGGCAGAAGGCCCGTCAATTCATCGACACTGCGCACGGGTTGGCTCACGCACTGCTGCTCCTGCGCATCGTTCCAGCAGACGGTGAACTGCACGCCGGATTCCAGCAGCGACCGGCAGGCTGTGACGACAACATCGGCCTGCGCGTCGGACTGCTCCGGCGAGGCGGTCTGCGTCCGCTCCCAGAAGACCAGCACGGAGCGGCGCACGGGAAGCGACGGCTCCCGGACGACCAGCTTGTCAAGCTTGCTGGACAGCTTCCAGTGCATCTGCCGCAGGCTGTCGCCGGGCGCGTATTCGCGCAGGGCGTAGACCTCGGCCAGATCGTATCCCGTCCGGTCGGGTGCATAATTCTCGCTGTCGTCCGGGCAGTTCGCATCCGGCGAAACATAGACGCTCTGCACGAAGCCCTTCGGCTGCACGGTCATGGCCGCGACCGCAGGCTCACCCAGCCGGATGCCGATGATCCCGAACGGGTCATACAGGCGGCAGCGCTCTGCCGTCAGCTGAATCCTGCCGCAGTGCGCGCTGGAAATGCGGTATTCCGACACGCCGGTTCTTTTGGGCCGGGCCGTCAGCCGGTAGTGCTGTACGGCGGTTTGGCCGGTCAGCAGATTTGTCAGCCGCAGCCGCACACCGAGCAGGCAGACCGGCAGTGTACTTGTGTTTTCCACGCGGATGCGCAGCGTACCCTCTTCGCCCTTTTCCAGATTGACCGGCGCGTCCAGCCGCACGCGCAGCTTTTTCGCCGCACGCAGATGCAGCAAAGCGCAGACCAACGGTGTCAGCACGAGAAGGGCTGTCGCCGCTGCGCTCAGGATGCTGCCGCAGAACGCGTCCAGCCCCAGAACCGTCAGCAGGAGCAGCGCATATCCGATCCGAAGTACGGTCATACGCCCTCCCGGCTCTTCCGGATCACCGGCATTTCCACGTTTTTCAGGATTTCATCCACGATCTGCTCCGCGCTGCGCTCCATCATGCGGGCCTTTGTGCTCAGCATCAGGCGGTGGCAGCAGACGTCCGGGAAGATTGCCGCGACGTCCTCGGGCATCGCGTAATCCCGGCCCTGCACATAGGCATACGCCTTTGCCATCCGGCAAACGGCCAGCGCGCCGCGCGGGCTGAGGCCCAGCTGCACCAGCGGGTGCACGCGCGTCGCCTCCGCCAGACGCGTGACGTATTCATAAACGCTTGTCTTCATTTCCACAGCTGCCGCACGCTGCTTGAGCGCGTTCAGTTCCTCCGCGCCGACGACGGGGTGGACGCGGTCAAGCGGGTTTTCCGTGTGCCGCTCTTCGAGAATGCTGACCTGGCTTTTGAAGTCCGGGTAGCCCATGGTCAGCTTGACCAGAAAACGGTCAAGCTGCGAGTTCGGCAGCATCTGCGTACCGGCGGAGCCGGCGGGGTTCTGCGTTGCAAGGACGATAAACGGGTCTGGCAGTGGATGCGTTTTGCCGTCGATGCTGACATGGCCCTCCTCCATCGCCTCCAGAAGCGCGGACTGCGTTTTGCTGGAGGTACGGTTGATCTCGTCGGCCAGCAGCAGGTTCGTCATGACTGCGCCGGGCTTATAGACCAGCTTTCCGGTGTCCTTATCGTAGACAGAAAAGCCGATGATGTCCGACGGCATGGTATCGGAGGTGAACTGCACGCGGCGCGTTTCCAGTCCCAGCACACGCGCGAACGTCATGGCCGTCGTCGTTTTTCCGACACCCGGCACGTCCTCCATCAGGACATGGCCGCCCGCCAGAATCGCCATCAGGATACGCTCCATGACCTCGTTCTTGCCAACGATCACGGTTTCGATCTGGTCTAAAATTTCCTTGATTTTTTCCTGCATCTGTGTTCCTCCTGTTTATTCCTCTGGGCCGTCCTCTGTGCCCGGATCGGGCTCCGGGCCGGGTTCGGGATTTGGATCCGGGTCCGGGTCTGGGCCGCGAGCGACTGGCTCCGGCATACCGCAGAAGCGGCAGAAGCCGTTTTCATAGCTGTGCGGATAGTTCTCGTATGTGCCCGGCTGCTCTGTTTTGTCGCCGCAGTACACGCAGCGCTTTACCTCAAGGCTGCACGTGCATTCGGCCAGGACGATCTCATAGCTGTGCGGGTACTCAAACGCGCCGGGCGCGTCGCGCTCAAACGTTTTGCCGCACAGGCTGCACCGGGTCGTCTCATGGCTGCACGTGCACAGGGCTTCAATCGCCTCCAGCGTTCCATTGCAAAGCTCCGTGTGGGTATAGCCGCAGGTGCAGACCCAATCCCGCAGGCCGTCGTCCCATTCGTAGCGGTGCTCGCCGCGCGTGCCCTCGATCTCCGCGTGACAGATCTCGCATTCCTCCCAGTGCTCCTGTTCGTTGTGCTGGATCACGGGCGTATGGTTGAGCTTCTCAGACGGCTCGTGCTTTTCATAGCCGCAGTCCAGGCACCGGGAGAGCTTCTCGCCCGCCTGCTCACAGGTGGCGGTGTCCTCTATAAATTCAAAGCGATGACCTTCTTCGACCTCTTTTTTGCAGCGGGAGCAGATCTTGCGGTGCTGCTCGACATTCTGCTCGATCTGCTCGATCTGCCAGTCGTGCGCCTCCGGCTCTGTGACGGATTTCTGGCACTTGAGGCAAAATTCGTAGCACATCATGCCGTCCTCTGTCTCGCGGTATTCCGTCTGCGGGTGCTCGCACGCGCGGAGCTTGCCGCAGCTGGTGCAGACGGTCTGCTCTGCGCCGTCCGCACCGGTGACGGTCTGCCACTTGTGCGAGATGTTCATCGAACCGTTGAGCATGGACACGCAGAACGCGTTTTCCTGATCGGCGCTGCTGACGTCGCGCTGATAGGCCAGCGTATAGCGCAGCACCAGCACGTCTCCGTCCTGCAATTCGTAATTGGAGAGGGTTGTGCCCGGATAATATGTACCGCCGCCGATCGTATACAGCCAGCCGGAGCCGTTTGTGAAGTCAAACTCTCCGACGGAGGTGTTATGACAGCCGTTCAGACTGATGCCCGCCAGATAGATGCTGCGCCAGAGCGCGGCATAGGGTGAATTTTCGCCGAAGACGCCGTCAATGGCGGCAGGGACGGATTCACGGTCCGAGCCGTAGCTGGACCAGCTGCCGCGCAGCGCATTGGAGCGGGCGGCCATATTGGTCCCGTCGCCAAGTCGGGCAATATAAAAGTTATCGTTGTAGCTGCCGGTAAAAGCGGTCTCGGAGCTTGGCCAGCCGAAGGTGTTTGCGGCTGTTCCAAACGGGTCGCCCGCATCATAGCCCCAGACGGCCTTTGCCACGCTGTAGGACGCGGGTTCGCCGGAAAGCACCTCGTAGCTGAGCGGCGCAGTCACGCCGAGTCCCAGCACCGTCATGTCGATGTAGATCGTCGCGTGGCCAATGGGTTCGCCCTTGCGGGAGCGTTCGCCCAGAAGCGTCAGCGTGAGCACGTCCTTGTTGCCGTAGGTGTCCTCGCAGGTGATGACCAGCGTATGCTCGTTTTCGTCGCCCTCCGCCGGGTTCTCCGGCACAAGCGTATATTGCAGTCTGCCGCCCGACGAGCCGTAGCTGCGCTGCACCTCGCCGTCCAGCGTCACGACGACGTCCGAGGCAGTCATCTGCGCGATCAGAGTGCCGTCCTCCTTTTCGCTCCATGCGGTCACAGTCAGGGTGATGTTCGTTCCGTTCATGACCTTCTGGCCGTTGGTCAGATTCGTCTCGATCTTGACGGTCCCGTCGCCGCGCAGCTTATAGGGGACGTTGATTTTGAAGGTATACTGTTCTCCTGCCTCGGATTTTGCCGTTATGGTGAAGGTATTCTCGCCCTCGCTGCCGTCCGCGTTGACCAGAAGCTCGATCTGGCCGGATTCGGCGGAGCCGAGCGCCTTTGTCTTGCCGCTGCCGGACTGATAACAGGAAACGTCGCTGATCTCGACGCCGCTGGCCGCGTCGCCGCCGGTCAGCGCCAGCGTATAGGCAAGAACGCCGTCCGTTACCTCGTCACTGTAGACCGTCTGTGCCGTTTTGTTCTGCCTGTTCGCACAGCGGATCGCGGTCTGTGTCCCGTTCAGCAGCGTATAGCGCAGTTCAAGGCTCACGTCGCCGGAATAGCGGAGGACATAGGTAAACGTCAGGTTTTTGAGACTTCCGTCGCTTTTCTGATAGCGGGCCTGCACGGTCAGGGTATATTTGATCGACGCGGCGCCGTCCGGGATGCGCAGGACGGTGCTGCCGTCCGGGACGGCAAGCGTCTGCGCCGTGCCGCCCTCTGCGGCAAGGCTGGCGGAGGTGATGGTCATCTGCGCCGCATCCCGGCCATCCGGCTGGAGCTGGTAGCTGAATTCGCCGAGCTTCAGCTCGGTGCGGCGAATCTCGGCGGAGGCACGGTCGCCGGGCTCGCAGACGATACTCTGCGCCTCGGTGCTGTTTTTCATCCAGACGAGGTTCAAGCGGAGGTCCTGCTCCTCCCGCCACTCCAGAAGGAAGGTGAACGTCAGCTGCCGGGTCCGGCCGCCGCTCGTTACCTCGGTAAGCATGGAAATGGTATAGGCGTTTTTCCCGTCCGCGCCGCTTTGCAGCGTGAGCGCGCCGCCATTTGCGTCCAGTACCCCGCTCTGTCCGTTTGCGGCGCTGTATGCAATGGAAAGGATCTTTGCATCCTCGGCGCTCTGCCCGCCCAGACGGAAGCTGTAGCGCAGAAGATTTTCTTCCAGCTCGTCGTTTCTGACCGTGCACGCGGCCCGGCTTCCGGGCTGGCAGCACAGGCTTGCCGTACCGCCGCCTGCAAGCGTCCATAGCAGCTGCGCTTCCAGATCAAGCTCGTCGGAATAGACCAGCACGAAGCAGAATTCCGTCTCCTGCTCCTGCCGTGCTCCGTCCTCCAGCACGTGCGTGCAGACTGCCTGCACGCGGAGCGTATAGTAGCTGTCCTCGCCCTGCGGGCCGACCTGCATGGCAATGCTGCCGCGTTCGTCCGCCGGTGCAAATGCGCCGTTGTTTTCCGAAATCTCTACGTTGGTAATTTGGGAATCGACCGCGTCGAGGCCGCGCAGCTCCAGCTCATAGCGCAGCTTTCCATCGGGCAGCTGCGCAGTGCGCACGTCCTGCCGCACGGTCGTATCCGACGGGCAGAGTGAGCGATAGCGCTCCCCGCCGTAGCGGTACCAGGTGAGTACGAGGCCAAGGTCGAGTGCGTCGGGCTGCGTCTCGTCTCCGGCGTCGTCCGGCTGGCCGTCGGTCCTCTCACCGGGCTGCTCGCCGGATTCCTGGCCGGGCTGCGGCTCCGGGTCGGATCGGGGCTGCTCAGGCAGCTGCTCGGGCACGTTCTCGCCGGTCTGCTCCTCCGGCGGCTGTTCAGGATTCTGCTCCTGCCCGGACTGGCTGCCGCCTGTTCCGGTTTCCTGCGTAAGCGGCGCGGCGGCAAGCGTGCCGCCGTCTCCGTCGCCAAAGCTCAGTCGGCGCACCGGCTGGATATTCTCCTTTCGGATCGGGTTTTCCGGCTCCTGCCGCTGCATCTGCAGCGCAGGGAGCACGACCGGCGCAAGCAGCGCCGCCGTCAGCACCACGCCGAGCAGAACACGGAACCAGCGTATCGTCCAAAGCTTTCTCATAGAGCCTCCCAGTGCAAAACAAAAACACCCGACCCGCAGACGGATCCGGTGTTCGCAGTTCCAACCGAAGACAGCAATTCTCCTGACTTGCGATCTGGGCGGCTTTCCGCCCGCGTGCTGCTCCTACCTTCTCACGGTTTCCCGCAATGGCTGCCTTTCGGCCCGGCGCTTTCGCGCTTCGGAGCGGCCCTCTCGCGCACAGTTCTTTCGAGTAGGTCCATTCTTTTTTCACCATATCCTGCCGAACACCGCGGCAAAATACAGCTACACATCTTCGTTATTCGATTGCTTTTATCATACCGCAGCCGGGCGGAAAAGTCCACTGTTTTTTGCTCCTCTTTTCGCGCAAAAGGCTCCCCTAAAAAGAGGAACCAGCGCAAAGCGCCTGAGTGGGTTGAGCGGCAGGCAGCAGCGAAAAGCGGAAGTCCAATGTGAATTCGTACTGCCTGCAGCCCCCTCCGCCTCGGCGGAGCGCACCCACGAAGCCCCCTCCGAGAGGGGAGCCTTAGTGACAAGAAAAAGCCTCTCCCGAGGTGGGAGAGGCTTTTGTGTGGGGTTTGATACTACGCGTTCAGCGCATTATCCAATCGATGCTGTTGTGATAACGATTCTCACGTTCGCGTTGGTGCCGAAGACCGGGAGCGTACCAGTGGAACGCTCACCATCAATGTACGTTGCATATTCCACCAGACTGCCATCAGCAGCAGCCGATATCACAATATCACTATACAGCGAACGATAGTCCGGCGTGCCGCCCTTGGCGCCCGTGAACTTCTGCTCGTTGACCGTTTCGCCGTTGACTTCAACGGTGACGTTGATGCAGCAGTTCAGCTTGCCGACCAGTTCATACTTCTTGGCCATGTAGAGCGAGCCAAAGCGCTTGTTTACATTGCCTGCATCCTTCAGCGTCTGATACCAGCCGTCGAGTTCATAACCGGGCATGTCAACAGTTGCGGGTCTGACCTCGTAGGAAGCAAAATCATCCTCGTTGTACCAGTCAATGACAGTCAGGGCTTCGACCACTTTGCCGTCCTCGTCATATACGCGGTATCTGACAGGATACTGATAATAGGCACAGAGCGTGATGTCGCCGGG
>OOCM01000734.1_pt1 | contig 30202 bp, 30 predicted proteins | sample 1671111 | NCBI WGS metagenome assembly OOCM01 (sample SAMN06348123, study PRJEB24527) | human gut metagenome | biome: human gut; feature: ankylosing spondylitis patient; material: feces | host: Homo sapiens | place: China | collected 2015-10 | reverse complement strand
GCGGGGATTCACTCCCATTTCTTCAAGCTGTTCCCGCAGAAGCTCCTCCACTCGGGCGGCGACCTGAAGGTTCGGCCTGGGCGCGTCTTCACTGGATGGCGGCATGGTGTCCTCGTTTTGCATGGAGTGACCGGAAGGGCTGTTTCCTTATACGATAACCTTTTGTGCCGACTTGGCAAGGCCGGAAACGGGGAGAGTGCGGATTCCTTTATTTTTTTATGGCGGATCCGGATTTGTCTGCTGCCGTATGCCGAAGTGGATCGATCCTTTGCGGCAGGCGGCGGAGCACGGAGGAAACAAGACGCAAAAAAAGGCCTGCGCGTGGCGTTCTGCCGCGCGCAGGCCTTCAAAGAGGCGGATCGTGCCGATTAGTAGGAGTGTTCGTCCTTGAGCACTTCCTTCGTCACCTTATGGGCGAAGGTCCAGTAAACCCAGGCCTGATAGAGCAGAACCACGGGCACGGCGCAGAGCGTGACGGTGAGCATGATCTTCAGGGTGAGGGGGCTGGAGGCGGCGTTGAACACGGTGATGCTGTAGGCCGGATCAATGCTGGAGAGAATGATGCCGGGATACATGCCGAACACGCCGAAGAAGGTGAGGCCGAGAATGAACAGGGCGCTGCACAGCCAGGCAACGAGCGTGCTGCTGCAGATGGCCAGGCGGCTGGCCACAAGACCGATGACGGCAAGAGCAAGCGCGGCGTAGGCAGCGGGATGCTGGGCGAGACGCTCGAAGCTTTCGGTGTAGTGGGCGGTCAGGGCGAGGAAGAGCAGCACGAGGGAGAGCAGCACGGGCCAGAGCGCGCGGGCGGCGCGGAAGGCCTTGGCCTGCAGGTTGCCTTCGGACTTCAGCTCCAGCCAGAGGGCGCCGTGGTAGCAGAACATGATCACGAAGAGCACGCCGCCGGCGAGACCGTAGGGGTTGAGGAGCTTCAGAATGTTGCCGTGGTACACGCCGTCGGCATCAATGGGAATGCCCATGAAGAGGTTGGCGAAGGCCACGCCGAGCAGAAGAGCGGGCAGGAAGCTGCCGAGGGTCATGCACACGTCCCAGCTGAAGATCCAGGTGCAGGAATCGCCCTTGCCGCGGAACTCGAAGGCCACGGCGCGGAAGATCAGGCAGAAGAGCAGGATGAGCAGGGGAGCGTACAGGGCGCTGAACATGACGGCATAGGCGTTGGGGAAGGCGGCGAAGGTCACGCCGCCGGCCGTGATGAGCCATACTTCGTTGCCGTCCCAGTAGGGGCCCTGAGCGTTGTATATGACGCGGCGTTCATGGTCGTTGGAGGCCAGGAAGGGCATGAGGGAGCCCATGCCGAGATCGAAGCCGTCGAGAATGAAGTACACGGCCCACAAAAGCGTCCAGAGGAAGAACCAGATCGTTTCCATTTACGCCTCCTCAGCGGCTTTGACAGGTTCGGGCCCCTTGCGGGAGTTGGTATACAGCAGCCAGATGTCGATGAGTCCGAGCAGCGTGTAGATGACAAGGAAGGCGAGGACGGAAATCAGAACGGAACTCGTGGGCACGGGGGAAACGGCGTCCGAAGTGCGCATGAGGTTGTAGACGATCCAGGGCTGACGGCCCACTTCGGCCACGGTCCAGCCGAGCATGATGGTGATGTAGGGCAGCGGAATCATCCAGGGCAGGATCTTCGCCAGACGGGCGTCGGCGGCGATGTCCTTGCGGCGCCACCATGCCCAGGCGGCCACGGCGATGAACAGGCAGCCCAGGGCCACCATGATGCGGAAGGACAGGAAGGTGGGCAGAACCGGAGGAATGTCTTCGGGAGCGAAGTCGCTGAGACCCTTGACCTCGGCGTTGATGTCGTTGAAGGCGATGAAGCTCATGAGGCCGGGAATGGGCAGAGCTTCAATGGCATTGCGGCCGTTTTCCTGATCGGGCCAGGCCAGAAGATACATGGGAGCTCTGGTCTGGGTGGTCCAGTGGGATTCCATGGCCGCCATCTTGGCGGGCTGGTATTCGGCCACGTTCATGCCCTGATGATGACCGGCAAAGCCGACGAGCAGCGCCATGATGAGCGTGAAGGGCGCGGCGATGCGCACGGCCTTGGTGAACAGGGAGACTTCGTTCTTGCGGGCAAGGTGCCATGCGGCCACGCCCAGCACGAAGAAGCCGCCCAGCATCCAGGCGGAGGAAACGGTGTGGAAATATTCACCCCAGGCATAGGGGTTGGTGACCACGGCGAAGAAGTCGTCGAGTTCCGCGCGGCCGTTGCGGATGACGTAGCCTACGGGATGCTGCATGAAGCCGTTGGCAAGGATGATCCACAGCGCGGAAATGTTACCGGCAATGGCCACCATCCAGATGGCGAAGCAGTGCACTTTCTTGCTCACGCGTTCCCAGCCGAAGGTCCACACGGCCACGAACGTGGATTCGAGGAAGAAGGCCACGGTTGCTTCAATGGCCAGCAGAGAGCCGAAGATGTCGCCGACGTAGGAGGAATAGCGGGACCAGTTGGTGCCGAACTGGAATTCGAGCGTGATGCCCGTCACCACGCCAAGCACGAAATTGATGATGAAGAGTTTGCCCCAGAATTTGACCATCCTCTTGTAGTCTTCATCTCCCGTGCGCACATAGAGGGTTTCCATGATGGCGAGCAGCACGGAAAGGCCCAGCGTGAGCGGGACGAAGATGAAGTGGAAAAAGACGGTCATGGCGAACTGAAGGCGGGAGAGGAGGATGAGATCCATAGATAGCTCCTTGGTGCTCGTCTGTACGTCGAAGGGACGAGTCTCTGCCGTAATCGGCCATGTCGCCCGGCGGAGCGCCTCTCAGGGGAGACGTCCGCCGGACGTTAGAAGATCCGGAGATTAGGCTCCGCACTTTTCCTTGAGGGCGCGGGCCACGGCGGCGCCGAGCTCGCGGCACTTCTCAAGGTCTTCCTTCTTGGGGTTGAAATAGCACTTGAGCGGTTCGCCCACGAGTTCGACCTTCATTTCGGCAAGGGCGTCGGCCATCATCTTGGGGGCTTCGCCGGACCAGCCGTAGGTGCCGAAGGTGGCACCCACGAGGTTCTGCGGACGCAGGCCTTTCACATGGGCGAGGCAGGCCATCATGTTCACCATGGGCATGTTGTTGCGCGTGGCGGAACCGAGAATGAGCGCGCCGCTGTCGGCAAGTTCGGTCATCACGTCGCTGCAGTGGCTGTTCTGCAGGTTCACGAGCACATAGGGTACGTTTTCGGCTTCCAGACCGTCGGCCACGGCTTCGGCCATCTTGGCCGTGCCGTTCCACATGCTTTCGTAGGCGATCACGGCACGCAGCTGAGGCTTCTGTTCGGCAAAGGCCTGATAGGAGTCGATGACGAACTTCACGTCTTCGGGCGTGCGGAAGATGAGGCCGTGGTCGGGAGCGATGACGTCGAAGACGAGGCCGAGATCGGTCACGCGCTTCAGGGTTTTGAGCACCTGCGGAGAGTAGGGCAGCACGATGTTGTAGTAGTAGCGCTTCATGGAGTCATAAAGCGTGGTGCGGTCGCACTCGTCGGCGAAGCGGAAGGAGCTGGCGATGTTCTGGCCGAAGGCGTCGTTGCTGAAGAGCACGCGGTCTTCTTCAAGATAGGAGACCATGCTGTCGGGCCAGTGCAGCATGCGGGTTTCAAGGAAGGTGATGTTGCGCTTGCCGATGTTCAGGCGGTCGCCGTCCTTGACGATCTCGATGGGCCATCCTTCGGTATTATAAATGTTGGTCATGGACTTGTAGCCCATGGGGGAGCAGAAGATCTTTTCGGGCTTGCACAGCTTCACGATGCGGGGAAGAGCGCCGGAATGATCCTGCTCGAGATGGTTGCACACGATGTAGTCGATGCTTTCCGGATCGGTGATTTCGGAAATGTGCTTCACCAGATCGTCGAAGCCGTGGGCGTTAACGGTATCGAAAAGCACCGTCTTCTCGTCGCACACGAGATAGGCGTTGTAGGTGCTGCCTTCGGGAGAGCGGCTGTAATGATGGAAGTTGCGGATGTCGAAGTCGACGGATCCGACCCAGTAGATGTCCTTTTTCAGTTCAACAGGTCTCATGATTTCCTCGGCGGGGTAAAACAAAAAAAGCGGGAAGCCTTCCGAAGAAGGCTGCCCGCGACTACGCTTGTCTTTTCTTACGCGGCTTCAAAGTCGGCCTTGGAAGCGCCGCAGACGGGGCAGACCCAGTCTTCGGGGATGTCTTCAAAGGCGGTGCCGGGAGCGATGCCGGAATCGGGGTCGCCCTTGGCGGGATCATATTCGTAACCGCAGACGTTGCAGATGTACTTTTCCATGGGATGGTCTCCTTGGGAAGCGGCTCAGCGCCAGTTTTCCATGTTGCAGTGTTTGACCCGGTCGTGTTCTTCCGCGCGCTTGCCGTCGTTGAAGCGGTCGAGCGTTCCTACAAGATAGCCGGTGATGCGGCGTATGCGTTCGAATTTCACTCCGGTTCCGAGCATGATCTGTTCGGAGCAGGAAGACGCGGAAGTCTTGCAGTGGACCATGTGTTTCTCTCCGCCCGCTAGGCGAGCTTCTTGAACATTTTCTTGCTTGCGCCGCAGACGGGGCAGTGCCAGTCTTCGGGCAGATCCTCGAAGGCGGTTCCGGCGGGAATCTTACCCTTGCGGTCGCCCTTTTCCGGACGGTAGATATAGCCGCAGTTGCCTACCTGGCACTGCCACATGGCCATATCGCTTTCCCCCTCGGGGGCTTCTTCCTCAACGGCCTCGAAGTCGGCCTTGGAAGCGCCGCAGACGGGGCAGACCCAGTCTTCGGGGATGTCTTCGAATGCGGTGCCGGGAGCGATGCCGGAATCGGGATCGCCCGTGGCGGGATCGTACTCGTAACCGCAGACGTTGCAGATGTACTTCTTCATGATCAGCCCTGGAATTCAGCCTTCCACAGGCCGTGCTTGTTGCAGAATTCGCGGGCGGTGACCTTGTCGGCCTTCACGCAGAATTCGGCTTCGGGAGCGTCGCCGGGGTTGAGGAAGGCGATGTGGGAAACGCCGTCGGCCAGCAGTTCGATCCATTCGATGTAATGGTCTTCGGCCATGGGATGGGCGGCGGAGCCGACCTTCACCTTGTAGCCGTTTTCGGTCTTTTCAATGACGGGGACGTGCTTTTCGCTCGCGCCGTCGGTGGAGCCTTCGCGCAGGAGCTTCATGGGCTCGCCGCAGCAGATGAGGGGAGCAGCGCCGCCGTGCAGCACTTCAACAATATTTCCGCAATGTTTGCACTGATATACTTCAAATCTTGCAGGCATGATGGTTCTCCTGATGATAGTGGCGTTGATGTGTCGGGAGTCTTCTTCCCGACGGCAAATAAATAATAATTATTCTTGATAAGAAGTCAAGTTCAATTTTCAGGGGGAACATGGCACGGAAGGAAAAATCTGCATGCCGGGGGGAGCAAAAGGGCCGGTTCGGGCGGCCGGGGAATTCCTCTATTAATGACTGGAAAAGTGAAAAGGCTTGTGATACAAAATTTCCCGCAAAAAATTCCCGCCTGAATTTCTCTTGGCGATCGTCAGGAAATACGATACACAGTCCCGAGCTGCCATGAAAGTATATCGCGATTATTATTTTCTCAAGGCCAAAGAGGAACATTACCCTGCCCGCTCCGTATATAAACTGAAGGAGATGGACAGGGCTTTCCGCCTTTTCAAGCCCGGCATGAAGGTGCTTGATCTGGGCGCCGCACCCGGCTCCTGGTCTTTGTACGCCGCAGAGCGTGTGGGTCAGAAGGGACTGGTGCTTTCCTGCGATCTGCAGAGCACGGATACGGTTTTTCCTTCGAACGTGACGTTCCTGCAGGAAAACGTATTCGAGCGTACGCCGGAGTTCGAGGCTCTTCTCGAGGAGAAGGGGCCTTTCGACATGGTCATCAGCGACATGGCTCCGCGTACCACCGGAACGAAGTTCACCGATCAGGCCCGCTCTCTGGAACTGTGTCTGGAGGCCGTGGAGGTGGCGGATCGCTATCTCAAGCCGGGCGGAGGCTTTATCGCCAAGATTTTCATGGGACCTGATTTTCAGGAGCTGGCAAAGGCTCTGCGTGCGCGTTTTGCCACGGTAAAAACATTCAAACCCAAGAGTTCCCGCGCCGAGAGCAAGGAAATATTTGAAGTCGGCATGGGATTCAAAGGCCCTGTTCAGCAGGGGTAAACACTTTTTTGTTCGGAGGCATACATGTCGGGACATAACAAATGGGCAAACATCAGACTTCGCAAGGGTGCTCAGGACGCCAAGCGAGGCAAGGCATTCACCAAGGCCGCCAAGGAAATCATCATCGCCGCCAAGAGCGGTGGGGACCCTGCCGGCAATGCCCGTCTTCGTTCCGCCATTGCTGCCGCCAAGGCCGTGAACCTGCCCAAGGATAAGATCGAGGCCGCCATCCGCAAGGGTACCGGTCAGGATGCGGGCGGCGATCTGAGCGAAATCATGTACGAAGGCTACGGCAACGGCGGCGTGGCCATCATTGTGGAAACCGCCACCGACAACAAGAACCGTACCGTGGCCGAAGTCCGCCATGTGTTCACCAAGTACGGCGGCGCCATGGGCGAATCCGGCTCCGTGGCCTTCCAGTTCGACCGCATGGGCGTCATCACCCTGGACAAGGAAAAGTATGCCGACGAGGAAACCGTGATGAACATGGTGCTCGAAGCCGGCGCCGACGACGTGCAGGACAACGACGATACCTGGGAAGTGCGCACTTCCATGTCCGACTTCAACGCCGTGCGCGAAGCTCTGGAAGGTCAGAGCGTGGAAATGATGGAAGCTCAGCTTGCCATGGTGCCCCGCATGCTCGTTCCCGTGGACGTGGAAACCGCCAAGAAGCTGGTGCGTCTCACCGATGCTCTGGAAGAGCTGGACGACGTGCAGAACGTGTACACCAACGCCGACTTCCCCGAAGACTTCGATCCTGAAGCGTAAGTCCGACGTTCGGGAATTTCCCCGAAAGGCCCTCTTTTCTTTCCGGAAAAGAGGGCCTTTCTGCGTTCATGGGGCTCTGGTCGTGCTTGTATCCGGGCGGGGCAGGGGAGGAGCTTTCAGCCTCCCTGCATTTTCATCGGCCGGATGGAGTTCGCCTTGTCAGGCGTCTGTTCCTGAGTCGGGCGTTCTGCTGCCTGCCGGAAAACGGATGCGCGGCATCGGGAAGCGGCAGGGGTGGCACGCAGAGAAGCGCGGCATTGATGACAGGAAATCGGAGGGTAGAGGGCGCGGCTGCGGGACGGGCTGATCACGGGCGCGCACCTTTTCTTTTTAATGATGCAGAAATGACCGCGGCAGGTAGTCCCGCACCTTGTCATTTTGAAGAACGCCGACAGGGCACAAACTGTATGGCGCGCGGCGAGCTTTTGAGGATTGGGAGGAGAGAGGGCAGGCAGGGCCGGCGTGTCGCCGATGCGTACGGAAAAAGCGGCAAAGGCTCTGGGGGGGGAGGGAGAAGGGACAGACGCACGCTTTCTTTCTCTTTCTTTTTCTTCGCATTCCTGGTATGTTCCGGGCCCGGAGAACAGAAAAGGGCCGCGCCCCGGAAGGCGCGACCCTTTGAAAGGCATTCAGCCTGATGGCCTACATGAAGAACAGGAAGGTGATCAGGGCGAAGATCGGGCAGAGGATACCGACGGACCAGGCCATGTAGCCGAAGAAGCTGGGCATCTTGACGCCCTGTTCTTCAGAGATGGCCTTCACCATGAAGTTCGGGGCGTTACCGATATAGGTATTGGCGCCCATGAACACGGCACCGGCGGAGATGGCGGCCAGCACTTCGCCGTCGGCCATGAGCTGAGCGGCGTCGCCACCGGCGGTGTTGAAGAACACGAGGTAGGTCGGGGCGTTGTCCAGGAAGGAGGACAGCAGACCGGTCATCCAGAAGAACATGGAGGTCACATGATGGCCTTCGGCGTCGGTGGTCAGGTTCACCACGGCGGCGAGGGCGCCGTCGGAACCGGCCTTGAGGATGGCGATGGCGGGAATCATGCTGAGGAAGATGCCGATGAAGAGCTTGGCCACTTCTTCAATGGGAGCCCAGGTGAAGTTGTTGCGGGTACGGCAGCCCATGTCGGTGGTCTTCCAGGAAGCCACGGCGATCGCGATGTACAGGATGTCGCGCACGACGTTCTGCAGTTCCATGGGGATGCCGAGGACGTGGAAGGTCGGGCCGGTCCACTGACCGGAAATGAGGGTGTTGGCCACGATGCAGGCGAGGAACACAAAGTTGATGCAGCCTTCAAAGCCGAGCTTTTCCTTGGATCCTGCGGCCTCGGCGGGAACCGGGCTGCCTTCTTTCTTGAAGAGTACGGTGTCGATGACGAAGTAGAGAACGAGCAGGATGACGGAGGCAAGCAGCGTCTTCGTGAACAGATGCACGGTGGTCCAGAAGAAGCTCACGCCCTTGAGGAAGCCGAGGAACAGGGGCGGGTCACCGAGAGGAGTAAGGGAGCCGCCGATGTTGGCCACGAGGAAGATGAAGAAGACGACCTGATGCACACGGTACTTGCGGTGGGCGTTGGCGCGCAGCAGCGGACGGATGAGCAGCATGGCCGCGCCGGTGGTGCCCATCCAGCTGGCCAGCAGGGTGCCCACGGCCAGAATGGCGGTATTCACGACGGGGGTACCCACGAGAGTACCTTTGAGGCGGATGCCGCCGGCCACGGTGAACAGGGCGAGCAGCAGCAGAATGAAGGGCACATATTCAAGCAGAATGCTCTCGGCGGCAAGGAAGAAGGCGTTGCCGAAGCCGAAGGTGAGAGCGCAGGGAATGAGGAAGGCCAGGCCCCAGAATCCGGCTACCTTGCCGAAGTTATGCTCCCAGAAATGGGGAACCACCAGCGGACAGATGGCGATGGAAAGCAGCATGCAGACAAAGGGCACGACCCACATGATGGAAAGATCATTGGGCAACTGGAAATGACCTTCGGCGAAGCAGATGCCGGGCACGAGCAGCATCGCCAGAAGGAGAGCGGAAATAAACTTGAAACGGTGCATCCACGGACTCCTTTCGAGGAAAAAGTAAAATTAGGTTTTCTTGTACCCAAAAAAAGGCGTTCCATCAAGAACTTTAGGCCGTCCGACGCCGAAAAGCTTGACGGTGCAAGGCTTTTGTGTGCATTTCAAAGAGAAAAACAGGCCGAGGAGAGTCTATGCAGCAGCCGCCGAATGTACTTACCATTGCCGGATCCGACTCCGGCGGAGGAGCGGGCATACAGGCCGATCTGAAAACCATGACCATGATGGGCACGTTCGGCATGAGCGTGATCACGGCTCTGACCGCGCAGAACGGTCTCGGCGTGACGGGTATTCATGCGCCCGATCCGTCCTTTGTGGCGCTTCAGCTCACGACCGTTCTGGAAGGTTTTCCGGTGCATGCCGCCAAAACCGGCATGATGTTCAACTCCGGCATCATCAACGCCGTGGCCGACATTCTGGACGGGCAGAGTTTCCCCCTGGTGGTGGATCCGGTATGCGTGAGCACGAGCGGCCACAAGCTTATGGAGGAAGACGGCATCGCCACGCTGCGTGACCGTCTCATGCCCCGCGCCGCGCTTTTCACGCCCAACAGGCCGGAGGCGGAGTGCTTTGCCGACATGGCGATCCGCACTGAGGACGACATCATCGAGGCCGGAACCAGACTGCTGGACATGGGAGCGAAGGCCGTGCTCATGAAGGGCGGTCATTGCGAGGGCAGCCCCGTGTTCGTGACCGACTGGCTTCTGGAAAAGGGCTGTGAACCTGTGGCGCTGCGGCAGCCGCATGTGGATACGCAGAACAGCCACGGCACGGGATGCACGCTTTCGGCGGGCATAGCTGCGCAGCTTGCGCTCGGCATGCCTCTGCGCGTAGCCGTTACCAGAGCTCAGGAATTTCTCAATCTCGCGCTCAGGCACAGCTTTGCCCCGGGCAAAGGGCACGGGCCGTGCAATCACATGGCCAGCCTGCGCTAGCCGGCGTGCCGACGTTTCAGGCTCTCTCCTCAGGGGGAGAGCTTTTTTTATGACCGTTTCCCGGCGTGGTGTTTTTTCTGAGCCCTCAGCTCAGGCGGTTTCTGAACAGCCATCCGGCCAGAGGCAGCGTGACGGCGGCAACGGCCAGCATGGGAACGAAGTTCGGCGCGATGTCGGCGAGCGTGGCGCCTTCGAGGTAGACGCTGCGGATGCACACCAGCGCAAAGCGCAGGGGATTGGCACAGGTGGCGATCTGCAGGGCTTCGGGCATGGCGCTGACGGGAGTGGCGAGTCCCGAGAGCAGAACCATGGGAAGCAGCACCACGAAGCAGTAGACGAGCGCCTGCTGCATGTTCAGGGAAACGGCGGAGATGCACAGACCGAGCCCGGCGCAGCTCAGGGTGAAGACGCCGAGCGCGATATAGAGATCGGCAAAGCTGCCCGCAAAGGGAATGTCGAACCAGAACAGACACACCAGAAGCACGAGCGAGGCCTGCGCAAGACCCACCACCACGGGCGGGATGGCCTTGCCTATGAGAATTTCCCAGGGGGAGAGCGGAGTGACCAGCATCTGGTCGAAGGTGCCTTGTTCCCGCTCGCGGGCCACGGAGAGGGCGGCGAGCAGCATGATCTGTATGATGCTGAGCGAGCCGAGCATTCCGGGCATGATGTTCCAGCGGGTTTCAAGCTGCGGATTGAACCAGGCGCGTATGACGAGATTCACCGGAGACTTCAGGCCGCGTGAGGCGTTCCAGCCTTCCACGATCTGGGAAACGTAACCCTGAGCAATGGAGGCCGTGGTGGAATTGCGCCCGTCGAGAATGATCTGCACGTCGGCGTTCTGTCCTGAGAGGATGCGGTCGTCGAAATCACTTCCTATCTGGACGGCGAGCAGCGCCTTGCCGTCGTAGATCCATGCTTCGGCTTCGGCCGTACTGGTGAGCGTGGCCTGTCGCAGAAATTTGCCCGACCCGTCGAGCCGGGCCGCAAGATCGCGGGAAAGGGCGCTGCGGCTCTGATCGCAGATCACATAGGGAATGACGTTGAGATCATAGGTGGCGGCATAGCCGAAGATGAAGGACTGGATGACCACGGGAATGATCAGAACCAGACGGTTGGCCGGATCCTTGAAAATGATGAGCAGCTCCTTGAGGCAGAGGCTGCGCAGTCTTCGGAAGAAAAGCAGAACAGACATGGCTTAGTCCAGATTCTTGCGGGTGAAGCGGATGGCGATGCCCATGAAAAGAACGGCATAGACAAGCAGGGCCGCGCAGTCGCGCAGAAGAATGACGGGATTGTTCCCGGCAAGAAAGAGGGTTTTCAGAATTTCCATATAATAGGTGGCGGGCAGAATGTTGCCCACGATGCGGGCGGCAAGGGGTACGCTGCGCAGATCGAACAGAAAGCCGGAAAGAATGACCGCGGGCAGAAAGCTGACCACAAGGGCGATCTGACAGGAGAGAAACTGGCTGCGCGTGACGGACGATATGGCCAGCCCCATGCCCAGCGCCACGATGAGGTACAGCGAGGAGCAGAGCAGAAACAGCAGAAGACTGCCGCGCATGGGCACATGAAAGAGCCAGCGCGAGGCGGCAAGGCAGAGCAGAAGGCCCGCCGTGCCCAGCAGAAAGTAGGGAATGATCTTGGAGAGCAGAATTTCCGCCCGTCCGACGGGGGAGACGAACAGCGATTCGAGCGTGCCCCGCTCCCATTCCCGGGCCATGATGAGCGCGGTAAGAAAGGCACCCACCAGCGTCATGATGATGACGATGAGCCCCGGCACCAGATACCAGGTGCTTTCCGCCGCTTCATTGAACCAGATGCGGCTCTCTACCACGGCAGCGCCCGGAAGTCCTGCTTTGGCGGCGGAAAGCTCTCCTCTGTCCAGCGAGGTCTGCGTGCGCAGGGAAAGCAGCGCGCTCGTGTACTGGCCGATGAGCGTGGCCGTGGTGGAATCCACGCCGTGCAGAATGAGCTGCACCTTGGCGTCGCCCTTGGCAAAACGGCTGTCGAAGTCGCCCGCGGTGCGCAGAATGGCGTCCACCTCCCGCTTTTTCAGAAGCTCTTCGGCCTCGTGCATGGAGGGAACGTAGCGCGGAGAGAAGTAGGCCGAACCGTTCAGTCCGGCAAGCACGTCGCGCACCAGAGGCGTGGAATGTTCCGTCACCACGGCTATGGGAACATTCTTCACATCGAGCGAAAGACCGTAGCCGAAGATGAGTATGAGAATGATGGGCAGCACGATGCCGATCATGATGCTGCTCGGATCTCTGGAAATCTGACGAAGCTCCTTGACCGTGAGAGCGCGGAGGCGGCGGAAGAATCCGGTCATGTTTCCTCCCTTCTCAGGATGCGTCCGGGCGGGATGCCCGCGAGCGTTCCACAATGCGGATGAAGGCCTCTTCCATGGTCGGCGCGCTTCCGCCCTGATGGCGTACTTCGTCGGGCGTGCCGAGCGCGAGCACGCGGCCCGCATCCTGAATGAGCATTCTGTCGCAGTATTCGGCCTCTTCCATGAAATGCGTGGTAATGATGACGGTGGTTCCTCCATCGGACAGCGACGTGATGCGCCGCCAGAACAGGCGTCGGGCGAGGGGATCTATGCCGCTTGTCGGTTCGTCCAGAAAGAGAATTTCCGGGCGATGCAGCATGCCCACGGCCATGGACAGACGCTGTTTGAAGCCTCCGGGAAGATTGCCGCTCATTTCGTGCTCATGCCCGGCAAGATCGAACTCTTCCAGCACCTCCCGGATGCGGCGGCGCAGGGCAAAGGGGCCGAGGCCGTATACTCCGCCGAAGAAATGCAGATTTTCCAGAACGGAAAGATTGCCGTACAGAGAGAATTTCTGCGAAACGTAGCCCACGCGGGTGCGCGCCTGAGCGGCGGCCTTGCGCAGGTTTTCTCCGGCAACGCACAGATAGCCGCTCGTTGCGGGCAGAAGGCCGCAGAGCATGCGGAACGTGGTGGTCTTGCCCGCGCCGTTCGGGCCGAGAAGCCCGAAGACTTCCCCCCGCTTCACGGTGAAGGATGTGCTGGCCACGGCGGTGAAATCCCCGAACTTGCGCACGAGATCCCGCACTTCGATGACGTTTTCTTCTTCGGATCCGCTGGCCTGTGCGGGCGGACTCTCCTCCTGTGCGGAAGAAGGCATCGCCGGTTCAGCGGCATGGTCCGCCGTTTCTCCGCGGCGGAGAAGAAACATGAAGCTGTCTTCGAGGCGGGGCGTCACGGCCCGGCAGGCGGATGAATCAAGGTGCATGCCGGAGGGCGAAGGCGTAAAAAGTTCCGCCGGTATGCCGTTTTTCCCGGATTCGGGCCTCAGCACCAGCCGTACGTGACTCCCCTCAGGCACGGCATCCATGATGAGGGATGGCTGATCGAGCAGCCAGGCCTGCAGATGTCTGGCTTTCATGCCCCGGGGTACGTCCGTGACATGACAGAGTCCGGCCGTGATGCGGCGCAGCGTTTCGGGACTGCCCTGAGAGAGAATCCGTCCTTCGTGAATGACGATGACGTGGTCGCAGCGCTCGGCTTCATCCATGTAGGCCGTGCTCACGATGACGGAAAGCTGTTCCTCCTCCACCATTTTTGTGATGATGGCCCACAGCTCGCGCCGGGAGAGCGGATCCACGCCGACGGACGGTTCGTCCAGCAGAAGCAGTTCCGGCGAGCGTACCAGCGTGCAGGCCAGCGCCAGCTTCTGCTTCATGCCGCCGGACAGCTTCCCCGCCGGACGAGCGGTGAAGCGGGCAAGGTCGGTCATGTCCAGCAGACGACGGAACCGTTCCTGCCTCACCGGCAGGGGAACGCCGTGCAGGTCGGCGTAGAGATCAAGATTCTCCTGAACGCTCAGATCTTCGTACAGGCCGAAGCGCTGAGGCATGTAGCTTATGCGGTCCTGTATCTGCTGCGCCTCGCGCGATACGTCCCGCCCGAGCACATGAAGCGTGCCGGAGGTGGGGGCGAGAAGGCCGCAGATCATGCGCAGAAAGGTGGTCTTGCCCGCGCCGTCCGGCCCCACGAACGCCGTCATGGTTCCGGCGGGAACGTCGAGATCCAGCCCGGAAAGTGCCGTAATCGTGCCATTTCTGGTTTGAAAGACACGCGTCAGAGCGCGGGCGCGGATGACGTCCGTCTGAGAAGAGGCTTCCCTCGAAAGAGGAGCCTCCGCCGGAATACGGTCAGTCGACATGGCTGCCTTCGGTCTCAGGTTCATGGACAAGCACGCTTACCGGCATGCCGAGGCGCAGGCGGTCCTGCGCATCATTTGCCACGATGCGCACTTCGTAGAGCAGCGAGGTGCGCAGATCTTCGGTCTGCACGTTCTTGGGCGTGAATTCCGCCGTGGGCGAAATGTAGCCTATCTGTCCCGGCACGGGATCGGGGAAGGAATCGGTGAGAATGTCGGCCTTCATGCCGTAGCGTATGCGGCCGAGCTGCGGTTCCGTCACATAGGCGCGCACCCACTTGGGCGAGGTCAGCGAGAGCTGAAGCACCGGCGTGGCGGATGAGGCCATGTCGCCCGGTTCGAGAAGACGGGCGCTGATTACGGCGTCGGTCGGCGCATAAAGGCTGCCCTGGGAAATGTTGTGCTGCATGACGGCAAGAGACGCTCTGGCCGCCTCAAGCTGAGCGGCGGCGACGGCAATGTCTTCGGCGCGGAAGCCTTCGCGCAGGAGGGCGAGAGCGTGAAGAGCCTCGTCCCGCTGGCCCTGCGCCACACGCAGCTCGGTCTGGGCGTTTTCTCTTTCCTGCTGACTGACGGAATTGGCGCGACGAAGACTGGCCATGCGGGCGTCGTTGCGGCGGGCCTGCTCCAGTGAGGCTTCGGCCGTGCGCAGCGCGGCTTCCGCCCGGGCGATTTCCTCGGGTCTGTTGCCGTTCTTCATCTTGAGCAGCGTCTGTTCCTGTGCGGCAATGTCCGCCCGGAGCCCGGCAGCCTGAAGTTCCAGCGTTGTCACATCCACGCGGGCGAGCAGCTGGCCCTTCCTCACATGATCGCCTTCTTCCACATGCAGTTCCGAAAGGCGTCCGCTCTGCTCAAAAGCCAGTGACACCTGACGGATGTCGACGTTGCCGTACAGCTTCAGCTCGTTTCCGGTCTGCTCGGCGGAAAAAAGGTGCCAGGTGAACCAGCCGCCTGTGCCGAGCGCGGCAAGAACAAGAAGAACGATGAACTTTTTCATGGCGAGATTCCTGACGCAGGGGGAGTAGGAAGCAAGGTCTTTGCGGTCAGGGTAGAAAGCTTTTTTTCTTAAGTCAAATATAAAGTTCAATTTTATATTTGAATTTGACATTTAAACTTGACGGACGTAAGCTTGCCTGCATGATGGAAGAAACATTTGCAGCATACGGCCGGAGAAAACACAGCTCTCCGCGCAGGGACGGCCTTTCCACACGGAACATGGTGCTTGAAGCCGCAGGGCGCGTTTTTGCCGAGCGCGGCTACGCCAAGTCCACCAGCCGCGAAATATGTGAGAAGGCCGGGGTCAACAGCGCGGCCATCAACTATTATTTCGGCGGCAAGGAAGGTCTGTACGACGAGGTTCTGGTGGAGGCTCACCGTCAGCTGGTGAGTCTTGAGGAACTTCATGCCGTCATGGAGTCCGGCGGCGCGCCGGAAGACAAGCTGCGCGCCTTTCTGGAACTCGCGGTCCGCGCGGCCCTGCGCGCGCCGGAACTTTGGGGGCTGCCCGTTCTTCTGCGCGAGGTGGCCTCGCCCTGTTCCAGTCTGCCGGAGCCGCTTGTGGCGAGCGCGCTGCCGAAGCTTCAGGTCGTCCGCTCGCTGGTGTGCGAAGTCACGGGGCTCACACCCGGCACGGAAGAGGAGCGGCATGCCACGGCGCTGGTGCTCATGCCCTGTATGTTTCTGGTACTTTTCCCGGAAAAGGTTCAGTCGCTGCTTCTGCCGGGCTTCATGGAGAAGCCTCAGAATACGATAGAGGCCATGATCCGCTACGTCATGGGCGGCTTGAACGCCTTGAAGGCGGATGAGGCGCGCGGCCGGAGCGAAGCCTCCTGATCCGTCTTTTCCCGGCGAGGAACAGCTTCGTGGCTCAGGGGCCGGGGCGTCTTTCCAGGCGGAGGCCGTGTTTGCGGCTCGTTACGGATTCGCGATGTTTTCTCAATGAAAAAGGCCGGCGGCAGATGCTCTGAACAAGCGTGCCGTCGGCCTTCGTTATGGATGACAGGAGAAATCGTCGTCGTGAACGGCGCCGTCAGTCGTCGTATTACGGCGTCGTCCGGGAGCGGCGCTGCCGCGTGTGAGCTGTCCCCGCCACAAGGGGCAGCTTCTGCGCAGCGCCTTTTTTACTGGTGGATGCTTTTTTTCAAAGGAAATGATGCTGTTTGCCGCATGATCAGGCACAGGCATCAGCGGCCGTAGCCGTAGCCGCCGCGTGCGTGACGGCCGTAGCCGTCGGCATGGTGCATGCCGCGTCCGCCGTCATAGTTGCGGAAGCCGGGGCAGGGCAGACCGGCCTTTTCCATCTTGCTGAAGAAGTCGTCGTTGGCATCTCGCAGCTGGGTGCGGAGCTTGGTGATGTCGGCGGTGAGCTGGCGAAGTTCCGAGGGTTCGACGTTGGGATTTCTGGAAAGAGCGTTCAGTTCCATGTGCTTGGCCGCAAGAGAATCGCGCAGGGGCCTGACGGCGGCAAAATGTTCTTCCTGGAGCTTGTCCATCTGCGCCTTCTGCTCGTCGGTCAGACGGGGCATCACGGGGCAGTCGTCCATGCGCTGATAGTTGCGGTTATAGCGGCCGTAGAAACCGGGATCGGCCATGGCGGAAACGGGAATGCTGACAGCAAAAGCCATAGCGACGAGGGAAACGATGACGGTCTTTCTGGACATGGTATATTCCTTTTTTGGTCAGAGTGGTGAGGTAGTGTGGGCCACACGGTCAGTATATAGAAAAAGCGGATTTCATTGTCACGTTTCAAACTCTTTCCCTTTTTACCTGTTTCGTAACAAGTCAGAGCCGGTATTAACAAAGTGCAATACGGGCCTCACCGGGAGGACTTTTCTGTAACGAAGCAGGGGAAAAGCGGGCCTGCGTGGAGGAAATGTTTCCCGACGAGGCTTTTTTTGCCTGTTTTTTACAGGCGGGATGGGAAGATTTTGCGCAGGCAGAAGAAGAAAAAGGGGAGAATGCGCCCCTGTTATCCCCTGCTTTTCCGGCGTTCCGCCATGAGGGGGCCGACCATGACCAGAACAACCGCGGCGCAGATGACGGCGACACCGGCAAAAACGCCGGCTGTGGCAGGTTCATCGAAGACGAGAATGCCGACGGCCACGGCCGTGACCGGTTCCATGACGCCGAGTATGGCCGTCATGGTTGAGCCTATGCGCTGAATGGCGAGCACGAGGGCCAGATTGGATACCGCCGCGGTGATCACGGCCAGCAGAACGGCCAGAGCTGTTTCCGACCAGGAGTGCAGCCACTGGAAGGAACCGGAGGCGAGGGCGTTGATCAGGGAAGCTGCCATGCCGAAGAGCAGCACCCAGAAGGTGATGCTGAGGCCTGAAATGCTGCGTATTCTTGCGGCGTGCAGACCGCAGATGTAAATGGCGTTGCACAGAGCCGAGAGCAGCAGAAGCAGGATGCCCTTCATGCTGACGCTGCCTTCCCCCTCGCCGCTGCTCAGCAGAAAAACGCCGACAATGGCCATGAGCACGGAAAGCACGGTGAAGAAGGACGGCTTTTCATGGAAGAAGACGACCATGATGATCATCACCATGAGCGGGTAGAGAAACTGTAGCGTGGAGGCCACGCCGCTCGGCAGATAGTCGAAACCGCGGAACATGAGCAGGGCCGCCAGCGCGTACATGACGCTGAACACGGCGAGTTTGGCGAGTTCATGCGCGGGAGCCGCGAGTCTTTCATTGCGCAGCACAAGAATGACGGCCAGGGCGAGAGCGCCGAAAAGAAAGCGGTAGAACAGAACGCACTCGGCCGACATGCCCTCATGCAGCAGCGGCAGGCTGAACAGGGGAATGAGGCCGAAGGCGGCGGAAGAGAGCAGCGCAAGAAAGAAGCCCATAGAGCCCTCCATGAACCTTGGAACGCGGTCGCCTTGTCTTTTTCCGGAATGATTAAGGAAAAAGGCCGGGGAAAGGGCCGGGCCGGAGGATCGGCTGACGTTCGGACCGGCCTTCGATCGCTGAGAATGCTTTGGCAGGGCTGGGGGATTCTGTCAACGGTTCCGGCGTGTTTTCATGAAAACGAACGGCAGTCTGCCTGCTCGTCGAGAGGGCGGACTGCCGTCTGCGGAAGATGCGGCATACGGTTGAAGAGCCCTGAGCGCTTTATAATCCGTAGCGCTTCAGCTTCTTGTACAGAGTGACGCGGCACATGCCCATTTCTTCGGCCACCTTGGACTTGTTGCCCCGGTGCTTCTGCATGAGTTCCCAGATTCTGTCGCGTTCCCAGGTTTCAAAGCTGGTCACCTGCGGGAGACGAACAACGTCCTTCGACGGCGCCTTTTCCTTGACGCCGGCCGTGATTTCCCGCGGAAGATCCCGCACCTGGAGCACATGTCCCTTGGCCACGTTGACGCCGAATTCGATGGTGTTGCGCAGCTGCCGGATATTGCCGGGCCATTCCGCGCGCACGAGAATGTCCATGAGTTCCGGCGAGCAGCTGGTCACCTGCCGGTGCATCATGGAATTGAAGTGGCGCAGAAAGGCGTCAACCAGCAGAGGAATATCCTCCTTTCGGGAGCGCAGCGGCGGCAGCTCCAGAGAAATGACGTTGAGCCGGTAGTACAGATCGAGGCGGAAGGCGTTCTCCTTCACCATTTCCAGAAGATTTCTGTTGGTGGCGGCAATGATGCGCACATCCACCGGAATGGTGGTGTTCGATCCTATTCTGGTGACGGCTCTTTCTTCCAGCACGCGCAGCAGTATGGCCTGAATGTCGAGAGGCAGTTCCGCCACTTCATCCAGAAACAGCGTGCCCTTGTTGGCGAATTCAAACTTGCCCATCGCGCCGCCCTTGCGCGCGCCGGTGAAGGCGCCGTCGCCGTAGCCGAAAAGCTCGCTGCCGATGAGGTCCTTGGGAAAGGCGCTGCAGTTCACGGCCACAAAGGGATTTCCCCGGCGGGAGCTTTCATTGTGGATGGCCTGAGCGAACACTTCCTTGCCGGTGCCGCTTTCGCCGGTGAGAATGATGGAGCTGTTGCTGTTGGCAATGCCGCGGGCCATCTCCTTGATTTCACGAAAGGCGTCCGAATTGCCGATGAGTCCGTCGAAGGTGTAGCCTTCGCGCAGTCTTCCCTTCTGAGGCTTCTGCTGGGGAACTTCCGCCGTGTGCAGATTGTTCGCAAAGGCAAAGACCATGCCGTTGACGATGTCGTTCTGTTTCCAGGGCGTGCAGCTGACGTAGATGGTCTTGTTTCTGGAGGAGTATCCTTCGAAGTTCACCTCGGAAAAGTCGATGCGTCTGCCTGTCTGCAGGCTGATGGCCATGCTTTCCAGCTCGGGAAAGATTTCCGTCAGGGAATGGTTCAGAACGTCTCCCTGACTGAGCTCGAAGAGCTGCTCGAACTGCTGGTTCACGCTGAGAATCTTCTGGGAGAAGTCCACCAGCATGAGGGCGTTCTCATGGATTTCCTTGAGCTGGTTGAACAGTTCCCGCTGTCTGCCGAGTTCCAGCGTGGTCTTGTGCAGGCGCGAGGTCAGGGAGTGCACCTGATAGACGTGACGGACAAGCGCAATGAAGGCGCGGGTGAACAGTTCCGGCGGCAGAAAGGCGCAGAATATGTAGGAGCAGTAGTTCTCTCCGGCTCTGGCCGCATAGGATGCCAGACCGTGCAGGCAGCTGAGATAATGTTCCCTGCCGATGACCCAGCGCTCGTCCGCCCCGCTCTGGATGAGGGCGGGAGCCGCCGTGCCGATCGCCGCCTCGCCGAGATTGCTCCCCACATCCAGGTGCATGTCGGCCAGTTTTTTCCTCAGAGCCGGATCGCCTCCGGCGCAGAATACGGTCATGTCGTCATAGAGCAGCATGTATACGGCGCCGACGGCCTTCAGATACTCGGTAATGGCCGCGAACTCGGGGCCGAGAAAAGGAATGTAGACATTCTGCGGGCATCGGTCGGACATGGGCGAATCCACGGCGGGAGGCAGGGCGTCCTGCTTCAGGCCCCTGATGCGGCTCCGTTCCCAGGAGTCCAGAATTTCCTTGCGCAGCGCGCCGCGGGAGAAGCCGAGGGCTTCGGTCTGCGGCTTGCTCCGGTACCGGTCGTCATCGTTGGTCAGCACAGTCATCCGTTACTCTTTTCGCTCTGCGGTCTGTCCGATTGGGCATGTTCCTGCGTCCACCAGGTGTGAACCAGCCAGGGATCCTTGATGAACGGCCTGGCCATGGCCACGAAGTCCACATGATCGCGCTCCACCAGCGAGCGGGCTGCGTTCAGGGAGCGTATGCCGCCCACAAGAATGAGAGGAAGGGAGCAGCATTTCTTGAAGTCGAGGGCGGCCCTGTACACATAGGCTTCCGTCCCCGGATTGGAGGAGTCCACGGTATCATGACGGCTTTTGAACCGGCCCCAGAAGCCGCTTACCTCCACGGCGTCCAGAAGCTTTTCCTTGTCCAGCGTCTGAACGATCTCGCACATCATTTCCCGCGTCAGGCCGTTCTCGTGGAAGTCCTCACCGTCGATCTTGATGAAAAGCGGGTAATCCCGACCCACTTCCTCGCGGACGGCCCGGCATACTTCAAGCAGCAGTCTGGCCCGCTTCTGCACGCTGCCGCCATAGGCGTCGGTGCGCTTGTTCACGCCGGGAGAAAGAAATTCGCTCAGACAGTATCCGTGGGCTGCATGCAGCTGAACGCCGTCGAATCCGGCCTTCCTGGCGCGTTTCGCCGCCATGGCAAAGGCTTCCACAATGGTGCGGATGTCGTTGACGCTCATGGGATAGCTGATGTGTCCGCCGGGAGGAATGACGGGACTCGGACCGGTGGGCGGAAGTCCCGTGAGATAGGTGTCGGCCTGATTGCCGGCGTGGGAGAGCTGCGCGAAGATCACGCCGTTGCCCTCGTGCACGGCCTGAGGCATCTGGGCCAGCTGGGGAATGAGCTCATCCCTGTCCAGACCGAGCTGTCTGTTGCCGGCCATGCCCGAACGATGCACGTAGATATGGCCGGTGATGACGGCTCCGACGCCGTGGGACACCAGATCTCTGAGCAGCGCTATCTGCACGGGCGTGCAGGCGCCCGAGGGATCGGCCTGCGCATCGTTGACGGCGGAACGGATGATACGGTTCTTCAGGCATACCGAGCCGATGAATCCGGGACTCCAGAGATTGTGGGGCATGAGCAAATCCTTTGAAGACATCACCTGCCGGAGGTCTGCCCGCGGCACGGGGGAAACCGTACCGCGGGCAGCGAGTTCCCGATGAAGGCGGAGCGACCTTTCATCGTTGTGCCGGTGGGCGAAGTTGTTGTTCCGGCCTTGCCGGACGCTATAGCACGAGCTGCGGGAACAGTATGACGCAGCCGAGGGCCAGAAGCTGCAGCAGCACGAAGGGGATGATGCCCACATAGAGATGCTGCATGGTTATGCTGTCCGGCGCAACGCCCTTCACGTAGAAGAGCGACATGCCGAAGGGCGGAGTAAGGAAGGAAGTCTGCAGGTTTATGGCCACCATGATGGCGAACCACGTCAGCTTCTGTGTGTTACTCATGTCGAGACCGAAGTCAAGCTGGGTCACGATGCCGGCGAACATGGGCAGGAGGATGTAGGAGATTTCCAGCCATTCCATGAAGAAGCCGAGCACGAACACCATGGCGAGCAGCAGGAACAGAACGCCGTAGGGACCGAAGCTCGAGGCAAGGAGCGCATCCTTGATGAGATCCGTGCCGCCTATTTCGCGGAACACGGTGCTGAAGGCCGGGGCGCACAGGGCGATGAACAGGCACATGCCGGTCATTTTTCCGGTTTCAAGCACGGTTTCCTTGAGAATGGTCATGCTCATCTGCCTGTTGAGCACGGTGAGCAGACAGGCGCCGAGCGCGCCGAGGGAAGCGCCTTCGGTGGGGGTGGCTATGCCGGCGAAGATGGAACCGAGCACGGCCAGAATGAGTCCCAGCGGAGGAATCAGGTTTTTGAGCAGATCAAGGAGCTCTCCGGAATCGGGCCTGCGCTTCTCCTGCTGCCTGAGCGGCATGAGATCGGGCCGGACGAGTCCGAGCAGCCAGATGAATACGAGATACAGGGCCACGAGCACGAAGCTCGGCAGCAGCACGCCCTTGAACAGATCGCCCACGGGGATCTGCAGCAGGGAGGAGAACATGACCAGCATGATGCTCGGCGGAATGAGAATGCCGAGCGTGCCTGCGGAGGCGACAACGCCGCCCGAAAGCCGCGGATCATATTTTTCCTTCTGCATGACGGGCAGGGCGATGAGGCCCAGCATGACCACCGATGCGCCGATGATGCCCGTACTGGCCGCCATGATGGTTCCGAAGATGATGACGGAAAGAGCCAGACCGCCGCGCATGCCTCCCAGCACCCTGTCGAGGGAGTAGAGAAGCCTGTCGGCAATGCGGGACTTGTCCATCATGATGCCCATGAAGATGAACACGGGCACGGAAAGCAGCAGCCAGTCCTGCGAAGTGCCCAGCATGCGGGAAGCCACATTCTGCAGAAAGACGGGTTCCGTTCCGCTGATGTGCAGGAATATCACGGAAATGCCGCCGAGCACGAAGGCTATGGGGTATCCGGAGAAGATGAGGACGAGCATGCTGCCGCCCATGAGCAGGGAAAGGAGTTCTTCGCTCATGCTTTCTCCTTTGCCTCCTCAGGCAGCGTTCCGTCCTTGTGCAGACACAGATCCACGAAACGCAGCAGTCCGGCCATGCCGCGGCTGAAGGCCTGAACGGCCAGCAGGGTCATGGCGATGGGCAGCACGGACTTGATGACCCAGCGATGCGTGAGGCCCATTTCGCTGGAGGCTTCTCCCGTAAGATATGCAAAGCGTACCAGATCCACGCTGTACCAGGCGATGTACAGGGCGAAGGGGAGCAGGAAGAGCAGATCGCCGAGGAAGTTGACGGCGAGCTTTCCTCTGACCGACATGCGGGAATACAGAATGTCCACGCGGACGTGACCGTCGAGCGAGTGGGTGTACGATCCCGCAAAGAGCATCATCACGGCAAAAAGGTGCCACTGCAGTTCCATGAGCGAGGTGGAGTTGAATTCCGTGCCCAGCAGGAACACGGACTGCTCCCAGCTCAGGAAGGTATGCCAGCGGAACAGACCTGCGACGATGGAGAGTGCGGAAAGAGCGATGATGGCAAGGATGAGCCAAGCCGTCACCTTCCCCGGCCAGGCGCACCACACCACCATCCTGTCGAAAAAGCGGACGGTTTTTTCCAGAGGTGCGCTCATAACTTACTTACCTTCAATGAAAGAGAGTTCCTGGAGGGTTTCGAGCTGGCGTCTGCTTTCAAGGAAGTTCATGAAGGAGTCGTGCGCCTTCTTGATTTCAGGATGCTTCTGCATGCCTTCGGCCAGCACTTCCTTCCACGAGTTTTCCAGAGCGGCCAGCACTTCTTCCGGGAAGCGGGTGATGTGCAGGTTCTTGTTCTGTCCCATGCGATCCACGGCCTGGACGTCCATGGCCTGCAGCTTGAGGTAGTTGTCCATGAGGCTCATGCGGCAGATGCGGCGGATGGTTTCCTGATCGGCAGGTTCAAGCTTGTCCCACACCTTCTTGTTGAAGAGCAGCCATTCCCAGCCCACGGGCTGATGCCAGCCGGGGAAGTAGTAGTATTCGGCGAGCTTGTCGAAGCCCCAGGATTCGTCGAGGGCGGGAGAGCTGAATTCCATGGCGTCGATGCGGCCGCGGTCCATGGAAAGGTAGAGTTCCGTGGCGGGAATCTGACTGATGGCGGCGCCGAGGCGGGCGGCTACTTCGCCGCCCCAGCCGCCGATGCGGAAGCGCAGACCCTTGAAGTCTTCGGGCGTCTTGATTTCGCGCTTGAAGAAGCCGCCGGCTTCGCGGGGCGTGGCCATGATGGGAATGGCCACGATGTTGAGCGGATCCAGGGTTTCCTGCAGGATGGACAGACCTTCGCCGTCATGCAGCCACTGAATCCAGGCTTCGACGTCCGGGCTGAAGGGATAGCCGGAGTAAATATTGGCGATGGGAAGAACGCCGCCGAAGTAGGCGAAGGCGGTGAAGGCGCAGGGCACGGCACCGGAGGAGACGGAATTGATATGCATGTTGACGGGAATCAGGTCTCCGGCATCATGCCAGACGAGCTTCACCCGTCCCTGCGTCTGATCTTCGATCTGCTTGAATATGTCCAGAGCCATCTGGCCCTGCACCTGAACCTGAGAGAGGTTGCTCACCGTATTATAGGACTTGGCTATGACGGGAGCGGCGGAACCGAGGCAGAGAGTCGCAGCAAGGAAAAAAATGGAACGCTTGAACATATCTTTTCTTCTGAGGTTGCAGGGTGGGAGCTCCGATACCGCAATCGGAAGCCCGGGGCGGGGCCGTGCCCCGCAGAAACAACTATGAATCCGCAGCATCCTCCGTGTCTGCAGGAAGAAGCCTGTCGGCAATCAGTCCGGCGTTGTATCCGAGAATCTGCTGGAACATCATTCCTATGACCACGGTCAGACAGGTGAGCGGCGGAAAGTGCAGCATGGCGATGGCCGCGCCGGCCCCCACGTTGCGTATGCCGCCGCTGAGCATGAAGGCCATGATGTCGCCTCTTCTGCTGAAAAGACGTTTTCCGGCGAGGAACGTCGTCACATAGCCCGAGCAGCACAGGCAGAAGATGAAGAGCACGATGCCGATGAACTGCCAGTCGGGATCATGGAAGTACGGCGAGGCCACGCCGCCGTTGATGAGCAGAAGAAACACGATGCCTATCTTGGAAAGCAGGGAGAGCCAGGGCGAGAGCACCTTTGCTGCCCGGCCCTGCGTGGAGGAGTTCACCACGATGGCCAGCAGCGTGGGCAGCAGGATCATGAGCGCAAGAGAGGTCATGATGCCCACACGATCCATGCTTATTTCCGCGCCTGCCAGAATGCCCAGCATGAACGGCATGAAGAACGGAACGATGAGGGTGTCGATGACGATGACGGCGAGCGCGAGCGCCACGTTGCCCTTGTATATGCCGACCCATATCAGACTGGTGGATCCTACCGGCACCAGGGATATGATGACGAAGCCCATGATGATGAGCGGATCGTCGAAGAGAAGCCCGGCGATGATCCATGTGCAGACAGGCAGGGCAATGTAGAGGATGACGAGATGGATGACGAGGAAGAAGGGGTGGGTGACGATTCTTTTAAGGTCGCTCAGTCGGAGCGCGAGTCCGGAAGTGAACGTCATGACGGCGAAGATCCAGGGCACGGCCCAGGTGAGCGAGGACAGGGGGCCGCCGAAGAGCAGACCGGCGATGAGGGAGCAGGGAGCCAGCCAGGGCATGGCACGCTGGAGAACGGAGTTGGCGAGGGCTGGCGACATGGAGAGCTCCCGGCGAGGTGCGGACGGGGACATCCGCGGAAGGAGAAGAAAGACGGCCCGGGGGAGGCACGGGCCGTCGGGGAGGAGAAGGGACTCTTCTCCTCCCGTGCAGGAGGTTTAGCGGGCCAGAGCGGCGGAACGCTTCTTGTACTGTCTGCCCATCCAGTAGACGACCAGAATGCCGAAGAGAGCGAAGCCCATGGCGCAGAAGTAGGCGAGGGTGTAGGTGCCGGTGCTTTCCACGGCGACGGCGGCGATCTTAGGATAGACATAGCCGCCGATGGAGGCGCCGATGAACACGAGACCGTAGTTGGCGCCGAGGTTCTTGGGACCCCAGAATTCGGACACGATGGCGGGATAGGAAGCCCAGGTGCCGCCCCAGCCGAGAGCGATGAGGCCGCAGCCGATCATGAACATGGGGGTGGTGGTGGAGATGTTCAGAACGAAGGCGCCGAAGATGTACACGAGGAACACGGTGCCCTGCGTGATGAAGCGTCCGAAGTTGTCGGAGCACCAGCCGAGGATGATGCGGCCGGCCGCGTTGCAGAGAGCGAACACGCTCACGGTGGAGGCGGCGACTTCAGGAGTCATGCCGATCTGGTTGATGCCGATGGCGGCGGAGTGACCGACCATCATGCCGCCGGTACCGGTGCCGCACATGAAGGTGAGCACGACGGCGTAGAACACGGGGTCCTTCACCATGCCGGCAATGCCCTTGTTGGACAGCGCGATGCCCTTGCCGGCAGACACCTTGGAGGGATCCCAGCCGGCAGGTCTGTAGTCTTCGGCCGGGGGAACCACGAAGAAGGCGAGCAGCAGCATGGTGAACACGAAGATGATGCCGAAGTTCGTGTAGATGGAGAGCACGTTTTCAGCGCCTTCCATGAACTGCACGGCAAGAGGAGCCCAGACCATGGGTCCGAGGGCGCCGAAGGTGGCGATGACGCCGGCGGCCAGCGCCTTTCTGTCGGGGAACCACTTAACGGTGTTCACCACGCAGTTGGTGTACAGCAGACCGTCGCCGACGCCGATGAGCAGGCAGTAGGTCACATAGATGTGCCACAGTTCCGTGGCGAAGGAGGTAAGATACACGCCCACGCACCACATGACGCAGCCCACGATGAGCACGATGCGGGGACCGAACTTGTCCATGGCCCGGCCGGCGAAGGGGGCGGTGAGACCCATCATGCCGAGGGTGAGGGAGTAGACCACGACCACTTCGGAGGGAGTGCTGCCGGGGAAGAGGGCCAGCAGAGGCTTCTGCAGGATACTCCAGATGTTCAGGAACGCCGTACCGGCAACGATGATTCCTGCAAAGAGAAGGATCAGCCAACGCTTCATAAAAACTCCAGATTACCAGCCCCCGGAGTATCGCTCCAGACCGGGGGGCTGCTCGTTGTTCTACCGGGGAGAAGAGCGCGGGAAAAAGGAAGGTTCTCCCGTGCTCTTCTCCGGCCTTTGACGTTTGAAGGATCAGCCGCGGCAGTCCGTCTTTTCCACGATGTAGGTGGAAATGTTTTCAAGGAAGGTGCGGGCGTGAGCCTGGGCGGTCTGGCCGACCTCGGAAGCGAAGTCGTTGCTCAGGCCTTCCAGATCATCGAAGTAGAGTTCCACGATGCCGTCGAAGGGCACTTCGTCGTAGGAAACGGACTTGCCGTTCACCACGCGGTCGAGGATGAGGCTCTGGCAGTAGCCGCGCACGCCCTTGAACTGACGCACGAAGTCGCCGTGCACATACCACCATTCGTGCTTGAACTGCTCGAAGGTCATGCCGGTCTTGCGTCTGATGAAGGAAACGCGCTTGAGCAGGGGCTTGTCTTCAATGGGAATGACCAGGGCCTTCACGGTGACGAGGCTTTTCACGTCGGAAGCGAAGTTGCGGTAATCGGCGGCGATGTCTTCACCGTAGACGGCCTGGGAGGCGTTCATGTCGTGAAGGTTGTCGTACCACAGTTCGGCAAAGGCGTCGGCCGTGACGGGCACGCGGGGGAAGGCCACGCCGCGCTGCTGGGAGTCGGTGACGAAGTTCTGGGTGTAACGGCGCAGCGCATGGGAGCGGAGCACCACGGGGGCGTGCTGCTGGTTCCAGTAGGCCTTGAATTCTTCGGGGCTGAGGTCAGCTTTTTTCGTGATGAGATCCCATCTGGTGATCATGATCGGCTCCGTGGTTGGAGAATGATGAAAGTCCCGTCGATCCCGGGGAACCGACGGGACGGCTCATTAGACGATGGCGGTTTCCTCAACGAGGAAGGTGGTCATGGTGTCGAGGAAGTCGCGGCCGTGGAAGCTCGTGTACTTGTAGTTGGCGGAAGCGAAGCATTCTTCGAGCTTTTCAACGCTTTCGAACCACATTTCCACGATGCCGTCATAGGGCATTTCTTCGTAGGGAACGGACTTGCCGTCGATGATGCGGTCGAGAATGACGTTCTGATGGTAGGCAATCACGTTGGGCATGAACTTCACCATTTCGCCGTGCAGACCGAGCCATTCCCAGTCGAAGCGTTCGGAGCTCATTTCGGGATTGCGCTTGAGCAGAGTCATGCGCTTGATGAGCGGACGACCGTAGTTTTCAGGGAAGGGGATGACCTTGCGCTTCAGGGTGACGAGAATCTGGGACTGCTTGGTAAACAGCTTGAGGTCTTCCTGAGCGGCGGCGGCCTGAGACATGATGCCCTTGTTCATGTCATGGACGTTGTCCCAGCACAGTTCGGAGAAGCCGTCCACGGTGATGGGGCTGCGGGTGGCGAAGCCGATGCCGAGCTGCTGGGAGTTGGTGACAAGGTTCTGGCGGTAGTGGCGGATGCTGTCCATCTTGGCAACGATGGGACCATGCTTTTCCTGCCAGTGCTTGTTGAATTCTTCCATGGACATACCGTCGCGCTTCTGGACAAGGCCGAATCTCGTGATCATAGGAGCATCCTTCTTGTTTACGAACGTTAGTTGGTGATGTAACCGCTGTCGACAACATAGCTCTCGCCGTGCACGTAGGAGGCGTCGTCGGACGCCAGGAACAGCATGACGGAGGTGATTTCCTCTCTGGTGGCAAAGCGGCCCGCGGAGTACTTGGTGAGCATGCGCTTGTACTTTTCAGGATTGTTGCGGGTGGCTTCGGTGATGCGGGTCATGGCGGAACCGGGCGCCACGGCGTTCACGCGGATGCCGTGGGGGAACAGTTCCAGCGACATGATTCTGGTCAGCTGACCCACGCCGCCCTTGCTGGGACCGTAGGCGCCGGAGAAGGGCGTAACGCGGAACTGGGTATTGGAGGAGGTGTTGACGATGACACCCTTGGTGCCGGTTCTGATCATGGACTTGGCCACGGCCTGACCCACGAGGAACTGACCGGTGAGGTTCACGTCGATGACTCTTCTCCATTCCTCTTCGGTCAGATCGAGGATGTTCTTGAAGATGCCGATGCCGGCGTTGTTGAAGAGAATGTCGATGTGGCCCCAGCGCGCTTCGGCCTTTTCCACCATGGCGTCCACGGAAGCCTTGTTGCTCACGTCGCAGACGATGCCGTAGAAGTCGTCCGGCATGGAGTCGCAGACGGTCTTGAGGGTATCCTCTTCGATATCGGCAATGATGACCTTGGCGCCTTCGGACACGAGACGGCGGGCCAGATTTTCACCGAGGCCGTTGGCTCCCCCGGTAACAAGTGCGATCTTACCTTCAAATCTTTTCATTTCTGCATCCTTATGCTTGCGTGCCTACAGAACCCGATAGCCGCCGGTGACATAGTAAAGAGCGCCGTTGACGAAGCTTGCTTCGTCGGAGGCGAGGAACAGGGCGACGGCGGCTGCTTCTTCAGGTTCGCCGTAGCGCTTGTCCACCAGCTTGTTCATGAACATGGCCACACGTTCGGGATTGGCGCGGGTTCTGGCCGTCATGCGGGTCATCATGGCGCCGGGGCCGAAGGCGTTCACGCGGATGCCGTATTTGGCGAGTTCCAGAGCCATGACCTTGGTCAGCTGCATGATGCCGGCCTTGGAGGCGGCATACGAAGCGGTGGTGGGGGAAACGAGGTCGCAGGCGATGGAGGCGGTGTTGACGATGGCGCCCTTGATGCCGAGCTTGACCATCTCGCGGGCAACAGCCTGGTCAACGAAGAACAGGCCCTTGATGTTGGTGTCGAAGTTGGAGTCCCAGTTCTCTTCCGTCTCATCAAGGAACAGGTTGTAGTTGCACACGCCGGCGTTGCTGAACAGCACGTCGATGCGGCCGTATTTCTGCATGGTCTGCCAGACCATGTTGTCTACAGAGTCTTTGATGCGCACGTCGCAGACGATGCCCGTGACCTTTTCGCCCAGTTCTTCACAAGTGGCCTTGAGGGTATCCTCTTCTATATCGGCGATGACAACGCCGGCGGCCCCTTCTTGTACCAGACGTGCGGCGATGGCTTTTCCCATGCCCTGAGCGCCGCCGGTAACGATGGCGATCTTACCTTCAAATCTGTTCATTGTTCCTCCGTTCTTCTTCGACCCCGGCCCCGGCTGATCCGGAAAAGACCCGGGCGGAAGCGTCACATAAGCTCTGTTTCCTCCGCAGGGGGAGAAGGAAAGTTGCGTTTGTCTAAAATTTTGCAAGAAGCATGCCAAAGTAAGATTTTTCTCAAGCTCTATCAGGGGTAGTTTTTAAAAAGATTATAATTTTGCGTTGTTATCTTTTCAGAGCCTATTTAAGGCGAAAAAAATGAACGGAAGAAGGGAAAAGCTGAAGAAGGAAGTGTACAAATGGTGTTTATAAATTTAAATTTTGTTCATAAATGTTTATAAGTGTTTATAACTTT
>OOCM01000714.1_pt1 | contig 30730 bp, 21 predicted proteins | sample 1671111 | NCBI WGS metagenome assembly OOCM01 (sample SAMN06348123, study PRJEB24527) | human gut metagenome | biome: human gut; feature: ankylosing spondylitis patient; material: feces | host: Homo sapiens | place: China | collected 2015-10 | reverse complement strand
TTAATTATTACAGGTAAAACTAATGAAGAAATTGCAAAAGAATTAGGAATAAGCAAAAGTGGAGTACGTCGACATAAAGAAAAAATGTTATTACAAAACAATTGTAATACGATATTAGAGCTTATTTCAAAATATTATAACATAGTAAATAATTCCCTATAGTATAAAATATTTCTCTTTGAATGGGGAACATATTCATGGTGCGCAATTTAGATGCAATTCTCACTTTGAAAGAAGTAGCCCAAGCTCTTCGCCTTGACCCCCGAACGGTAAAAGAAGTAGCCTTTGCCTTAGGCGGCAGGCGCATTGGATACCGCTGGAGGTTTCGATGGGGCACGGTGTTGGAGTATTTCAGCAATGCCGACGTTGAGACCGGACAAAGGAAATTGTTGGATGGCGAGAGTCATCGTGAACGGCAGGCAGATAGCCTGCAAAATGTTCCCGGCAGGGAAAAAGCATGGCCCGGAATGGCGGGCCGCAAAAGAATGGGAGGAAGAGCAAAAAAAGATCGCACGGGAAGGGATGACGATCCCCACGGCATTAGAACTGCTTATGGCGTGGGGAGATAGTTACCTTACCCATGTTCAGCGAACCATGAGCCGACAGACCTATGTGGAAAAGAAGCTGGTGACGAAGGACTTTTTCGCCTACTGCGGCAAAAAGGGCATCCATGACATTGCGGAAATTACTTCAGCGAGAGCCTATGAGTTTCTTTCCAGAATCAAGGATGAGCGCGGGGCGAACGTCGCCAACAAGTACCGCAAGAATCTGCTGGCTGCATGGAATTGGGGTTCCGACTTCTTTGAGGGATTTCCACAGGTGGCACCACCTTTTCTAAAGGTGAAGCCATTCCCCGTAAAGCACGGCGAGCGCTATGTTCCACCGGAAAGTGATGTCATCAAGGTGTTCCAGCAGGCAGAAGGGCAGGACCTGGTCATGCTGCTGACCCTGTACTTCACGGGAGGACGCAGAAGCGAAATCTTCCGGCTGACGTGGAGTGACGTGGACCTTCAGAAGGAAAAAATCAGGCTGACCGACAACAAGTCGGGGAATGGAATGGAACGGGTGCGCTGGCTCCGAATGCACCCGGAACTGGTCAAGGCGCTCAAGTGGTGGCGGGATGCCCGCCCCTGCAAGGTGGACAATGTGTTCATGCAGCTTCAGAACGACACGTTTCTGGGGCAGCCGTTCACCCAGCGCATTCACTTTATGGAGCGTCTCTGCCGGAAGGCCCATGTGAAGCCCTTCGGTTTTCATGCCATCCGGCATAAGAGTGCAGCCATCACGTTCGTGAGTTCAGGTCTGAATGCCGCCCAGGTTCTCATGGGACATTATCGGGCGACCACCACGGACCGCTATACGAAGAGCGCGGGGCTGTACACGGACCAGAGCGAAATTCTTTCGGCTCTGGGAGGCAGCGGCATCGGGCAGGTAGTGGAAGACCTGCTTAAAACAAAAATTCCTCAAGAGAAGGTCTCCTGAGGAAAAATTGTAACCCAATTCTTGTAACCCAAAAACTGAGCTGCTGTAGCCTATTGAAATTTTTGGCGTCCCCAGGCGGATTTGAACCGCCGTTGACGGCGTGAAAGGCCGCTGTCCTGGGCCGGCTAGACGATGGGGACACATATTTGCTGTGGCTGGGCTACAAGGACTCGAACCTTGATTATCGGAGCCAGAATCCGACGTCCTGCCAATTGAACGATAGCCCATCAGCGAGAAAGAAAAATACCGGAATCGCCGGAGAAGTCAAGCGATTTTTTCCGGAAATTTTTATTTTTTTTTATTCACCGCTCAGCCGAGGCGTCTGTGGGAAGAAAAACGTATGATAATCAAATGACATATCCACCATACGGCAATAACGGAAACAAGACCGATCAGCCATCCTACGACAATATCGAAGGGATAGTTCTTGCCGGTATACACCTGAGAGAAGCCCACGCTGAACGGCAGAAGGTACACCCAGGGGTTGGAACGGTAGAACAGCAGGGAGAGCACCACAGCCACGGCCATGCAGGCCGCCGAGGGGGAAGAAGGCATGGAGCCGCCGAGTCCGCTCGTTTCGGTGGTGTTTTCATCGATGACCAGCCACTGATCGGTGGCGGTGTCGTAATAGTTCGTGCCCATGAGCACCTGACAGGGGCGCTCTCTGTCGATGGAGGACTTCATCGCGCTGGTGGTGATGTCGGTCACGCCCACGGAAAGGCCCATGAGCAGCACCAGCATGAGCACGCGGCCCACCGGTTCCAGCGAGCTGCGCCAGCAGTGCACCGCATAGGTCACCACGCAGATCAGCGCGCCGACCCACATGAGCCAGACCTGGGAAAAGAGCGGAACAACGAAGTTGAAGACGGCATTATGCGCCGAAATGTTGATGAGCTCAAACAAAGACTGGTCAATAATCTGAAACATAAAAGCCTCTTGTATGCTGTGATCATTCCAGGACCGCAACGCGGTGCGCGCGGCGACAGGGACACGGCGGACCTCTCCTTTCCGCCGCGTGTCAGGCTACTCTATGCTGTCTGCGGCGCTGCCGTCAATTGCGACGCCGCTAAGGCGGTTCTGTTCCCACTGCCAGCGGGCAAGGCCGTTGAAGATGTTCTTCCGGCGGACCTTGCTGCCTGCGCACATGGTGTCGAGCAGATCCATCATGTCGGCGCGCTTCGTTTTTCCGGCCGAGGGGCAGGGATTGGCAAACACCGGCAGTTCCCACTGCCGTGCCGCTCGCATGATTTCCGCCTTGGAAAGCAGCATGAGCGGACGGATGACCTGAAGCGCCCCGCCGAAGAACGGCTCGTTCATGCTCATGCCCGCCACCTTGCCGGTCTGCACCAGATTCATGAGGAAATTGGAGACGAGATCGTCGTTGTTGTGCCCGAAGGCCAGATGCGTCAGCTTGTATTCCCGGCACAGCGTGAACAGGCGCTTGCGGCGCAGACGGGCGCAGTAGAAGCAGGGAGAGCTGCGCAGATTCTCTTCGGAATGGCCGCGCGGACCGTAGTCGGTGACTTCGAGATGTCCGGCAATGCCCTCCTCGGCCAGCCACTTCGCCAGCGGCGCATGATTGTCCGGATCGAAGCCCGGATTGAGATGAATGGCCATGATCTCGAAGGGGAAGGGAACGATGCGCTGACGGATGCTCAGCACCTTGAGCAGCACGAAACTGTCCACCCCGCCCGACACGGCCACGCCCACGCGCGCCCCCGGGCGCAGCATGCCCGTGGACTGCATGGCTCTTCCTGCGGACTTCACGCACACCTGCTGCGCGAAGCTGAGCTTGTTTATCCGGCTCACACCTTCTCCCCTACGGAACTGTCCCGTTCTTTTGTTCCGCCGGCGGAACGTTTCCGGCTGCTCCGAAAGCGCCGCGGCAGAAAGTTGCACCGGGGGGCGACAACTGTGCCCGGCCCGGCGGTCTGTAGTGAGAAAGACCGGAGCGAGCAGCACAGCTCTCTCCGGTCTCCTTAATTAATGATTACTGCAGGAGGTCGTCCGTTCCGCCCCACACGGCGGAGAGAAGCGTACGCACGCCGAAGCCCGTGGCGCCCTTGGCGTTGATGGGATTGTCGGCATTGTCGGCCGAAGCCATGTCGATATGCGCCCAGGCCACGCCGTCGCGGACGAACTGACGGAGGAACACGGCGGCATTGATGGCTCCGCCCTCGCGCGGGCCGGAGTTGACCATGTCCGCACAGGGGCTCTTGATGGCCTCAAGCGCGGTATCCGTCCACAGAGGAAGATGCCAGTTGCGTTCACCGAGTCTGGTACCGGCCTCATGGAGCGAGGCGGCCAGCGCGTCGTCGGAAGCAAAGAGTCCGGCGGCTCCCATGCCGAGCGCCACGGCGCAGGCGCCGGTAAGGGTGGCGATGTCGATGAGCTTTCCGGGCTGATACTGTTCCTGCGCCCAGACGAGGGCGTCGGCCAGCACGAGACGGCCTTCGGCGTCGGTGTTCACGATTTCCACGGACTTGCCGTTCTTCGCCACCACGATGTCGCCGGGACGGGTGGCATGACCGTCGGGCATGTTCTCCGCGCAGGCCATGATGCCCACCACGGGGCATTCCGGCTGCAGCGAAGGCGCAAGCTGACCCAGAGCTTCCATGACGCCCAGCACCGCGGCGGCGCCGGACATGTCGCCCTTCATTTCCTCCATGCCCTTGGAGGGCTTCAGGCTGATGCCGCCGGAATCGAAGCACAGCCCCTTGCCCACAAAGACCACGGGCGCCTTTCCTTCCGTACCGGCGGGAACGTATTCCATGACCACCATGCGGGGCGCTTCGGAGGAACCGCGAGCCACGGCAAGATAGGCGTTCATGTTCTCCGCCTTCAGTTCCTCTTCGCCGAGCACGCGGATCTTCATGCCGTGAGCGGTCGCCACGGACTGCGCCTTTTCGGCAAAGGCCGAAGGCGTCATCACGTTGGCCGGATCATTGGCCGCGTCGCGGGCGATGCGGATGCCGCAGGCTTCGGCCTCGGCCGTTCTGGCCGCGCGGCGCACGGCATCCTCGAGAAATTCGTCTTCCAGCATGACGGCCAGCCAGCGGGGATCGGCGTGCTCCTCTTTGCCGCTCTTCCAGCGGTCGTAGCGATACAGGCCGAGGAAGGCGGAAAGCACGGCCTCGCGCACGAGATCGGCCAGGGACACGCCGAGTCTTGCGGCCACGCGGGCGAGCGAAGCGCCGTCCAGCCCCACGGTTTCGATGTCGTACTCGCGGCAGCGGCGGATCGCCCGGCCCACGGCATAGCGGAACGTTCTCATGTCCAGAGCCTCGGCCTTGCCGAGACCTGCGCCGAGCACGCGGGAAATGTCCATGGCCTGCGGGCCGTAGAACATGACCAGTTCTTCCCGGCGACCGCGGAAATCGCGCCAGGCCGGAGCAATGCCGAGCCACAGCGCGTTCTGGGCCAGCACGCCGCAGGCCTCTTCCACGCCTTCCCCTTCAAAAACGAAACTTATGACGGCATCAGCCTTCCAGCGGGACGGGCCGCCGGTCTGAAAACGAATATCCATAACGTACCTCGTTTTTTTATTTCGCGTTTCCGGGCATGACGCCCGCATCCAGTCCCACGGCCCGGCGCAGCGCCGACACTTCGGCCTGCGAAAGCGGACGTACCCGGCCGGGAAGCAGGCCTCCCAGCTCCAGCGGGCCTTCCTTCACCCGCTTCAGCCGCAGAACGGTGAAATCCACATCGCGGCACATGCGGCGGATCTGCCGGTTCAGCCCCTGATGCAGCACCATTTCCAGAAGAATGCCGCGATCGGAGGAAGATGGCAGCACGCGCACCTCCACAGGGGCGAGCCTGTCGCCTTCGGCCAGCGTCATGCCGCGCCGCATGAGCGCCAGCGCGGCCTGCACGGAACCTTCTCCCCGCTCCGGCCGGACAAGCACATGATACACCTTGGAAAGATGCCAGCGCGGATGCGTAAGCCGGTGCGCCAGCTCGCCGTCGTCGGTGAGAAGCAGCAGGCCCTCGGAAAAGAAGTCGAGCCTGCCCACGGGAAAAAGACGCCTGCGGCACCACGGTTCCGGCACCAGATCAAGCACGGTCTGCCGACCTTCGGGATCGCTGGCCGTGGAGACGATGCGCACGGGCTTGTGCAGCATGAGCCAGCACGGACGCACGCTTTCCGTCTTCATTTTGACGGGACGCCCGTCCAGCGACACGGCGTCGCCGGGCATGACGCGCTCGCCCGGGCTTTCCGCCACCTTGCCGTTGATGCGCACCCGGCCTTCAAAAATAAGTTCATCGGCTCTGCGGCGTGAGCATACCCCGGCATCGGCCAGGGCCTTGTTCAATCGTATTCCTTCCGCCACGTGTCTGCTCTCCTGATGCGGAGCGTCCGTACGCCCCGGAAAAAAGTCGTCTTTCGCCACTGGCACATCGGGATAATGTGGGCTATCATATCTTCCGTCAAGACCATTGCTGCGGCGAAAGCCGTTTTTCCCATCCTTAAAACTGCGCCGCAGACAACGCGGGAACCGTTACTCATGCATCTGCCCCCAGCACTCACTTCCGCCCTTTTCACGCATCTTTATACCGCCATCTGCGCCACGCTCCGCATCAGGGAGGAAAACCGCGCGGAAGTGGATGCCGTTCACGCACGGGGAGAACGCCTCATCTTCTGCCTCTGGCATGACGAACTTTTCTCTCTCATTCCCGTGGCGCGCCATCTGCGCGTGGTCTCCATCGTCAGCCCCAGCAGGGACGGCGACATGCTGGCCAGAATTCTGGCCTCCAAGAACGTGGGGGCCGTGCGCGGCTCCAGCACCCGAGGCGGCGTGCGCGCCCTGCTCAGCCTGGCCCGCATGATGCAGAACGAACAGGTGCATGCCTGCATCACGGTGGACGGCCCGGCCGGCCCCAGACACAAAAGCAAGGAAGGCCCCTTCTTTCTGGCCAACCGCACCAATGCCCGCATCATGCCGGTGCGCATCTATCCCCGCCACGCCCTGCGCTGCCCCACATGGGACAAATTTCAGATTCCCCTGCCCTTCTCCGGCGTGGACATCCGCTTCGGTCATGCCTGGGACGAGGGAAAGAAGGAAATTCCCGACATTGAGGAAAGCACCATTGCCCGCGCGAAGGAACGTCTGGAGCGGGAACTGCACGAGCTTGCCGTAGGACTCATTCCGGGAGTGACCGCATGACCGGCAGAACGCTTCTCCGCTTCCGCCTTCTCCGCGGCACGGGCGCCGTGCTCCGCCTGCTCGGCTTTCCGGGCGTGGCGCTGGCGGGCCGATTCATCGGCCACCTCATCTGGTATTTCGTGCCGCAGCGGCGCAATCTTGCCGTGAACAACATCATGCGTCACCTCGACAAAAGCCGCGCCGAGGCCGAACGCATCGCCCATGAGAGCTTCTGCCACACCGGCCGGGCCTTTCTGGAAATTCTGCTCACCGGATCCTTCGGCATGAACTCGCCGAAGCTGCGCATCGCCTCTCCCGAACTCATGCAGAAGCTGCGCGAGTGCGACCGTCCCATTGTGGCCGCCACGGCCCATTTCGGCTCCTGGGAACTGCTCGCCTCCATGCTCGGACAGCTCTATGCGCCGCCGCGTCCCCGCATGGTGGTCGTGCGCCGCTATCACGACGAGGCCGTGCAGGCGTTCATCGCCTCCTGCCGCGAAGCCACCGGCGCGGACATGGTGGGCCACCGCAACGCCGCCATGAGCGTGATCCGCGCCCTGCACAAGAAGGGCATCGTGGCCTTTCTCGTGGATCACAACACCTCCACCGCCGAAGCGGAATTTCTTCCCTTCCTGAACGAAGTGGCCGCCGTGAACATGGGCCCCGCGCTTCTTGCCGTGCGGGCCAGGGCGCTCATCTGGCCCGTGGTGCTCGTGCGCGAAGGCGGAGAATATGTGTTCGAGCTTCAGGAACCGCTCGACACCGCCACGCTCGAAGGCAGCCGCGAGGAACAGATCAGAACCGCCGCCGCCTTCTACACTCAGGCCATGGAACGCTTCATCCGCGAAAGGCCGGAACAGTGGTTCTGGATGCACGACCGCTGGAAGACCAAGGAACGCGTTCGCCCCGAACAGAACTAGGAAGCCGTTTCACTGGACATGTCCAGCCTGCACATGTCCAAAAAAAGGTCACCCCCGTTTCGTCCGCCCCGGATGCAGCGCTGATATCCCTTATTTTTCCCTTATTTTTTTCCGATAGTAATTTCTGGCACAATTATTGCATAAGCCTCCACGGTACATTGGTACAATTTTTCCTATGGAGTGGTTCATGGCTTTTGCATTGACAAGAGAGGGCATCAAGCCCTTCGCCAAGGCTCTGGCACTGGCTCTGGCTCTTTTCCAGATCTGGTTCACCTCCGGCTTCGGAGTGCTGGACGGTTCCATGATGCGCGTTGTGTTCGTGGCGTGCATCACGGCTCTGATCTTCCTGTACATTCCGTTCCGAAAATTCGAGAAGGATGAGAAGGAACCCACATGGTGCGTTCTTCTCGACCTCTGTCTGGCCCTTCTGGCGCTTTCGGTAGCCGTATGGTACGGCATGCACCTCGACGAAATCACCATGCGCATGCGTTATATCGACGAGGTGTCCACCACCGCCAAGTTCTTCGGCTGCGTCACCGTTCTTCTGGTGTTTGAAATCACCCGCCGTACCACGGGTTGGGCTCTGGTCATCGTGTCCGGCGCCCTTGTGATCTACACCTTCTTCGGCGACATGCTCCCCCGCGCCGTCAAGCACACGGGCTTCGACTTCGGCACCATCGTCGAGCACCTCTTCCTGCTCAACGAAGGCGTGTACGGCATTCCGATCGGCACCGCCACCTCCACGCTGTTCGGCTTCATCATGTTCGGCACCTTCCTTGAAAAGTCCGGCATGAGCTCCATCTTCATGGATCTGGCCTGCTACCTCACCCGCAACTCCCAGGGCGGCCCCGCCAAGGTGGCCATCTTCGCCTCGGCCCTGTTCGGCACCATTTCCGGTTCCGCTTCCGCCAACGTGTACGGCACCGGCATCTTCACCATTCCGCTCATGAAGAAGGTGGGCTATCGCGCTCCCTTCGCGGGCGCCGTGGAAGCCGTGGCCTCCACCGGCGGCCAGCTCATGCCTCCGGTCATGGGCACCGCGGCCTTCCTCATGGCCGACCTTTCCGGTGCGGGTTACCTGGCCGTGGCCAAGGCCGCGCTCATCCCAGCCATTCTCTACTACCTCTCCCTGCTCTTCATGATCCATTTCGAAGCCGTGAAGTACAATCTCGGCAAGCTTGATCCCGAAATGGTGCCTTCCGGCAAGAGCATTCTGCGCCGCCTGTACTACCTGCTGCCCATCGGCGTTCTCATCGCCCTGCTCGCCTGCGGCCGCAACGTGGTGTTCTGCGCCAATGTGGCCACGCTCAGCATCATCATCCTCGGCATGTTCCGCAAGGAAACCCGCTTCACCTTCCGCAGCTTCCTTGACGCGCTTATCGCCTCCTCCCGCGGCGCCCTCATGGTCTCCGCCTGCTGCGCCGCCTCCGGCGTCATCGTGGGTACCCTGTCCCTCACCGGCATCGGCTACAAATTCATCAACCTCATCACCATCATCGCCGGCGACAGCATGATTCTGCTCATGGTGCTGCTCATGCTCACCAGCTTCGTGCTCGGCATGGGCGTGCCCACCACCCCGGCCTACATCGTGGTGGCCACCCTCGGCGCTCCCGCCCTCATCAAGGCCGGCGCTCCCGTGCTGGTTTCCCACATGTTCGTGTTCTACTACGCCATTCTGTCCTTCATCACGCCTCCCGTGTGCGTAGCCGCCTTTGCAGGTGCGGCCATCGCAGGCAGCAGAGCCATGGAGACAGGCTTCATAGCCATGAAGCTCGGCATCGTGGCCTTCATCGTACCTTATATGTTCGTGTTTGAACCCGCTCTTCTGAGCATCGGTTCCACCGGTGAAATTCTCTGGGCCGCCATCTCCGCCATCGTCGGCGCCATGGCCATTGCAGGCGGCATGCAGGGTTATCTGCTCGCCAACGCCAATATTTTTGAGCGTGTCCTGCTCCTGACCAGCGGCGTTTCCTGCATCTACCCCGGCCTCTACACCGACCTCCTCGGCTTCGGCTGCCTCACCCTCACCATCGTTCTTCAGCTGATCCGCCGTCGCTCCTCCGGCGCGCGGCCCCAGCAGGCATAACCTTCTTCCAAGGAGTATTTTCCCATGATCATCGACTTCCGCATGCGCCCGCCGGCGCGAGGCTTCCTCAACATCGGCGTGTACGACAACGTGGAACGCACCGCCAAGCTGACCGAATGCTTCTCCCTGAAGCAGGCTCCTTCCGTCACCCAGAAGTCCCCTGAGCTCATGCTTCAGGAAATGGACGAAGCCGGCGTCACCATGGGCGTCATTCCCGGTCGCAACGGTCACTTCAAGGGCACCATCTCCAACGACGACATCATCAAGCTGCTCGACGACTTCCCCGGTCGCTTCGTGGGCATCGCCGGTCTGAACGCTTCCAACAAGACCGAAGCCCTGGAAGAAATCCACCGTACCGTGCTGAACGGCCCGCTCAAGGGCGTGTGCATGGAACCCGGCGCGCTGGCCAAGCCCATGTACGCCGACGATCCCCGCATCTACCCCATCTATGAGCTGTGCGAACAGCATCAGATCCCGGTGATCCTCATGCTCGGCGGTCGCGCCGGCCCCGACATCACCTACAGCGATCCCAAGATCATCAACCGCATCGCCGCGGACTTCCCGAAGACCAACTTCATCATCTCCCACGGCGGCTGGCCCTGGGTGCAGCAGATCCTCGGCGTGTGCTTCTTCCAGAAGAACATCTACCTCTGCCCCGACATGTATCTGTTCAACTGCTCCGGCTGCATGGACTACGTGATGGCGGCCAACAACTTCATGCAGGACCGCTTCCTCTACGGTTCCGCCTATCCCCTCATGCCCATCGTCGACTGCGTGAAGCACTTCAAGGGCCTCTTCAAGCCCGAAGTGCTGCCCAAGCTGCTGTGGAAAAACGCCGCAAAGGTCCTGAAGCTCAATCTTCCCGAGGAGGCATAATATGAACTTCACCACCGTTCTCAAAACCCTGACCGCTGCCGTGGCCGTCGTGGCCGTGTGCGCCGCTCCCGCCCTCGCCAAGGACTTCACCGAACTCAAGGCCGCTGCCTCTCCCGCAGGCGGCGCCTGGTACGTGGGCGTCGGCGCCATGGGCAAGGCCGTGTCCACCCACTATCCCGACATCGACGTGTCCATCTTCCCCGGCGGCGGCCTGGCCAACGTGCTGCACGTCGACCGCGGCGCCAGCGACTTCGGCATTGCCGCTCACTCCGTGATCGTGGCTGCCGCCAAGGGCATCGAACCCTACAAGAAGCCCACCGACAACGTGGCCGGCATGCTCAACCTGCATGACTCCACCCTCATGCACTTCATCGTGAACAAGGCCTCCGGCATCACCTCTCTCGAGCAGATCGCCGAAAAGAAGATGCCCATCCGCATCTCCATGAGCCACACCGCCGGCAACTCCTACCTCTTCGGCCGCTGGATTCTTGAAGAATACGGCATCAGCCAGAAGAACATCACCGAATGGGGCGGCAAGATCTACACGCCTTCCACCAACGACGCCGCTGCCATGATGAAGGACGGTCAGCTCGACGTCGCCCTCTGGATCGGACCCGGCGAAGCCTTCATGATCCGCGACATGATGAACAGCGTGGACCTCGACATCCTGCCCGTGAGCGACAAGGTCATTGAAGCCGTGCATGAAAAGTACGGTCTCGATCGCGGCGTCATTCCCGCCACCTACTACGACGGCAAGTTCGGCCGCGACATCGTCACCGTGTCCGCCAGCACCGAACTCATGGTCAACAAGAACGTGCCCGAAGACACCGTGTACAAGCTCGTGAAGGCCATCTGCGAAAGCCGTGACGACATCGTCATCGCCAGCCCCTTCTGGAAGAGCTTCACCGCCAAGGAAGCCGGCAACGGTCTCGCCGTGCCGCTGCATCCCGGCGCTGCCAAGTACTATAAGGAAATGGGCTACATCCAGTAGTCGGCACTTCCTCTGAACAAAGAGGCGGCTCCCTGCGGAACCGCCTCTTTTTTTGTCTGCTCATGCCGCATGAGCGGCCATGTCGTTCTTCGGGGCAGCGCCTCCCGGACGTGCACGCCCGGACGCCGGCCACCGCCTCCGCTCGCGCCGGAAAAGATGCGCTACCGGCACTGATCCGGAGAAATGCCGAACTTCTTCATTTTCACATACAGGCCGCTGCGCGATATGCCGAGCTTCTGCGCCGTGGCGCGGATGTTGCCGCCGCACTCCTGCAGCACACGGAGAATGCTTTCCCGCTCCTGCAGGCGGAGCACGCCCGGCTCGTCAAAGCTCCTTTCTGCGGACTGCGAGCCCCGGACCACATGCAGAATGTTGGCGGGCACGGACTCCACGTCGATGAGGCCGGAGTCGGGCGCCAGAAACACCATGCGCTCCACGGTGTTTTCCAGTTCGCGCACGTTGCCGGGCCAGGAGTAGTGTTCCAGAATCCGCATCACTTCTTCGGTCATGCGCAGTTCGGGATTGTTCTGCGTCATCATGAAGTGGGCCAGAAAATGCTGGGTCAGCAGCCGGATGTCCGACATTCTTTCCCGCAGGGGCGGAATGTTGAGGGAAAACACGTTGAGCCGGTAGTACAGATCCTCGCGGAAGGAACGCTCCCGTATGGATTCCTGCAGGTTGCGGTTGGTGGCGGCGATCACGCGCACGTTGACCTGACGGGTGTACTTGCTGCCCACGCGGGTGACCTCGCCGTTCTGCAGCAGACGCAGCAGGGAGACCTGCGCGTCCATGGGCATTTCGCCGATTTCATCGAGAAAGATGGTGCCGTTGTCGGCCAGCTCGAACTTGCCGGGCTTGCCCAGGCGGCTCGCGCCGGTGAAGGCTCCTTCGTCGTAGCCGAACAGTTCGCTCTGCACGAGCTCGCGGGGAAGCGCGCCGCAGTTCACGGTGATGAAGGCGCCGGTGGCGCGGCTGCTGGCGTTGTGCATGGACTGGGCGAACAGTTCCTTGCCCGTGCCGCTTTCGCCGAGGATAAGGGTGGTGGCATCGCTCTTGGCGGCCTTGCGGGCCTGCTCGATGACGTTCTGGAACGAGGGTGCGCTGCCCACGATGTGGTTGAAGGTGAACACGGCCTTGGCGCCGGTGACGCGGGCGGCGGATTCCTTCATGCGCTTCACTTCGCGCAGGGTGAGCACGCGGCTTCCGCTCTCACCCGCGCAGGACACCGAAAGCATGCAGCTCAGGGTGCCGGTCTTGAGCTGAAGCAGCGCTTCCTGATCGCTGAAGCTGGCCTTTTCCGAAAGAATAGCGCGCAGAATGTCGCGGGAAAGAATGATGTCGCTGATGTGCTGCGCGCCGTTCCAGTTCACCAGCGAAAGCATCTGCTGCGCCTTCTTGTTGATGAAACGGATGTCGCCGCTGCTGTCGAGCACCACGAGTCCTTCGTCCATCATCTCGAAAATGACGCGCTGATCCTCCAGCAGATAATGCAGGCGCAGCTGTTCGGAAATGGCGTAGGCCGCGCTTTCGATCATGCCGCGCGTATGGTTGTGGAACATGTCCCAGGGGAGCGTGACGTTGAGCACAGCGACAAGCTCGCGGTTCGTATTCCAGATGGGCGCGGCCACGCAGTACCAGTTGTGCAGCTGGCGGCAATAGTGTTCGGCGGCCCAGGTTTCCGCGGGACGCTTTTCCACAAGGCAGATGCTGACGGCATTGCTGCCCGAGGAACTTTCCAGAGCAATGCTGCCCGGTTCGATGTTCGGTATGGGATAGCTTTTCTTTTCGTCGCGCAGGCAGGAAAGAATGACGCCGTCGGCATCGACTATGGAAATGATGCTGCCCGACGAGCTGATGGGGCTGTAGAGGCGCTCCATGATGCCCCGCGCAATGTGTATGATAAGGGCGTTCTTCTGCAGAACCCGTTCCAGTTCACGGGCCTCGAGACGTCGTCTGCTGGGTTCGTCAGGGTCCACATGCAGAAGGCGGCAGCGCTGCCAGGCGCGGAGGATGTGCGGAGCTATGACGGAACCGTCCACCTCCTGTCCGTTCTGAAAGTGTTCCCATTCGCGGTAGATGGCGTCACGCCTGGCCTGCATATCCATGAAATCTCCTTTGTTCCGGTTTAATCTGAAAATACACTCAGAGAGTGGACATGTCCAGACGCACATGTCCATATTTTGAGCACTAAAAATTTATAACCTTCTCAGATTACAGGGAAAAAGATATCATCGCCCGTGGCATGATTATTGCAGCTCTGAAGCCGTTTCAGACTCACATTCTCATTTTTCATGATGGAGCCATACATGAAGCTTTTTTCTCCCGTTCAGATCGGTTCTGTTACCGTGAAGAACCGTATCGTCTTTCCTCCCATGTCCACCAAGTTCGCAGCGGCGGACGGCACGGTGACCGAGCGCATGATCAATTACTATGAAGCGCGTGCGAAGGGCGGAGCCGGACTCGTCACCGTGGAGGCGACCTATATTCATCCTTCCGGCAACTCCTTCTCCCGCGGGCTCGGCCTTTCCGACGACCGTATGATCCCCGGCCTGAAGGACATGGTCTCGCGCATGAAGAAACACGGCGCCCGGGTGTCCATTCAGCTTCAGCACGGCGGTCGCGCAGCCAACTCCGCTGCCTCCGGACAGGCCGTTCTCGTGGTCTCTTCCATCCCCGGCCTCACCTCCTACACGGACACCAGGGAGATTTCCGAAGACGAAATCGCCATGCTCATCAAAGCCTGGGGCGATGCCGCCGTCCGCGCGCGGGAAGCGGGGCTTGACGTCATTGAGCTGCACGGCGCCCACGGCTACCTCATCAGCCAGTTCTTCTCGCCCTACACCAACCGCCGTCAGGATGCCTGGGGCGGATCTCTGGAAAACCGCATGCGCTTCGCCATGGAAGTGTACCGCGAAGTACGCCGCCGCGTGGGCGACGACTTCCCCATCACCTACCGCATGAGCGCCACCGAAGGTCTTGCCGGCGGCATCACGCTGGAAGACTCCCAGGCGCTGGCCAGAGCGCTGGTGGCGGAAGGTCTCAACGGTCTGCACGTTTCCGTGGGTCTGCGCGAAACCAACTTCATGGTGTCGCCGCCTTCCTGCGTGCCCAGAGGCTGGAACGCCGATCTTGCCCACAGCATCCGTGAAGCCGTCAACGGCGCAGTTCCCGTCATCGTGGCCGGCAGAGTCACCGACGAAGATGTGGCCGAAGACATTCTGCAGGCCGAAAAGGCCGATCTCGTGGCCATGGGACGAGCGCTCATTGCCGATCCCTTCCTGCCCGAAAAGGTGCAGCATACCCACGAACCCGTCATCCGCTGCATTTCCTGCAACGAAGGCTGCGTGGGCGGCTCTGCCCGCGGCACAGGCATCGGCTGCGCCCTGAATCCGCTGACCGGTCTGGAAAAGGCCTATAATCTTGCTCCCGCAGCCGCTCCCAGGCGCGTCATGGTCATAGGCGCAGGCCCCGCCGGCATGGAAGCCGCCCTCACGGCCGCCCGTCGCGGCCACAAGGTCACGCTGATCGACAAGAGCGACAGCCTAGGCGGTCTGCTCAAGACGGCCGCGCTTCCGCCCTACAAGGAAGACATCCACCGCATCATGGGCTACTACGAAAAGGCCCTCGCCCTGGCCGGCGTGACCGTGCGCCTCAATGAGGAAGTCACCGTCGACACCGTGAAGCAGGAAGCTCCCGAAGCCGTGGTGCTCGCCGCAGGCAGCCAGCCCGCCTTCCCCGGCTTCTGCCGCGTGCCCGGCGCCATGACCGCGTCCGACGCCCTGCACGGCGCGGAAACCGGCGAGAATCCCCTCATCATCGGCGGCGGCCTCATCGGTGCGGAAACCGCCGACTTCCTTTCCGAAAAGGGAAAGAAGGTCACGCTGCTGGAAATGCTGCCCGACATCGCCAAGGACATGGAAGGCAGAACCCGCCGCTACCTGCTGCTGCGCCTGAAGGATCGCGCGGTGACCATTCTCACCGGAACGCAGGTTCAGGAAATCACGCCCGAACGCACGGTGCGCGTGAAGGACGAAGACAACATGGAACGCTGGATCGGCCCCTTCTCTTCCGTGGTGGTGGCCGTGGGCTATCGCTCGGAACGTTCTCTCGCCGTTGCGCTGAAGGAAGCGGGCATCCGCTTCACGGCCGTGGGCGACTGCGCCAAGGTCGGCAAGATCATGACGGCCGTGGAAGGAGGCTTCAAGGCCGGTCTCAGCCTGTAGCAGCCTCATATCGGGATTTTGTGTAATAAAGCACAAAGGTTTACAACTCTACAACCATTAAAATATGTCCAATCTTTGGTCATGTAGACAATCCATGTCCAACGGTTGGACATATTTTTTTAATAAAAAACCGTTAAAGCCCCGCAAGCATACCATCAATCCCCCGAAAAAACGCCTTTTCCTCCCAAAATAACAAGATTGGCACATACTTTGCATAAAAAGGTACAAATATTCGGACACACTCGTATGTTCAGTTTTTTTCAAAGGAGTCAGTCGTGAAACTTTCCGTCAACAGAGCATGCCTCAAACCTGTCGCCTATGTGGTGGGCGTGGCGCTCGCAATCTTCCAGATCCTCTTTACCGGCGGATTCTTCATCCTTGAGCCTCCCCTGCTGCGCGGCATCCATCTGTCCGCCATCATGGTGCTGGTCTTCCTCCTCGTACCGCCGTTGAAGAAGTATAAGGGAAAGGAAGAGCCCATCCTTTTCATCGGCATCGACCTCATTCTGTGCGCCATCGCCATTGCCATCGGCTGCTACTTCTATGTGGAGCTGGAGAACCTGCTCAACCGCATCGTGTATGTGGATGAAGTCACAAGCGTTGACCTTTTCCTCGGCACGGCCTGCATTCTGCTGGTTCTTGAGATCACCCGCAGAACCACGGGCTTCCCTCTGTTCTGCGTGGCTCTCGCCTTCCTTCTGTACGGTCTGTTCGGTTCCTATCTGCCTGCCGCCATCGGACACAACGGAATCGCCTACGACCGACTCATCGAAATGGAATTCCTGCTCTCCGACGGCATCTTCGGCACCTGCCTTGCCACCGGCGCAACCATGATCTTCGCCTTCATCATGTTCGGCGCGTTCCTGGAACGCAGCAACATGAGCAGCATCTTCATGGATCTGGCATGCCTGCTCACCAGAAAGTCCCAGGGCGGTCCGGCCAAGGTGGCCATTTTCGCCTCCGCCCTGTTCGGCACCATTTCCGGATCCTCCCCGGCCAACGTGTACAGCACCGGCATCTTCACCATTCCGCTGATGAAAAAGGTCGGCTACTCCCCCGCCTTTGCCGGCGCCGTCGAAGCCGTGGCCTCCACCGGCGGTCAGATCATGCCCCCCGTCATGGGTGCCGCCGCCTTCATCATGGCCGACATCACCGGCCTCGGCTACCTGCCCATCGCCACGGCCGCCCTGCTGCCCGCCATACTCTACTACTGGGCCCTGCTTTCCATGATTCACCTTGAAGCCGTGCGCAAGAACCTCGGATACCTGCCCCCCGAAATGGTGCCCGACGCCAAGATGGTCATCAAGAAACTCTACTACCTGCTGCCCATCATCATCCTCATTATTGCCCTGTGGATGGGACGAAGCGTCATTTCCTCGGCCTTCTTCGCCACGGCCTCCATCTTCGTGATCTCCCAGTTCAGCAAAGAAACCCGTCTTACCTTCAAGGGTGTTCTTGATGCTCTCGCCCTCTCCTCCAAGAACGCCATGATGATCTCCTCCTGCTGTGCCGCAGCCGGCATCATCGTGGGCGTCATCACCATCACCGGCGTGGGCTACAAGTTCATCAGCGTCATCACTGATCTTGCCGGAAACAATCTCTTCCTGCTCATGCTCTTCCTTGCGGTGACCTGCATCATCCTCGGCATGGGCGTGCCCACCGCTCCCGCCTACGTCATCGTGGCCACGCTCGGCGCCCCCGCTCTCATGAAGGCCGGTGTTCCCATGATCAGCGCTCATCTGTTCGTGTTCTACTTCGCCATTCTGTCCGTCATCACACCGCCCGTATGCGTCACGGCCTTTGCAGGAGCGGCCATAGCGGAGGCGAATCCCATGAGAACGGGCTTCGTCTCCTGCAAGCTTGGGCTGGTTGCCTTCATTATTCCCTTCATGTTCGTCTATCAGCCCGCGCTGCTGCTCATCGGAAACACCACTGAGGTCACCATTGCCTGCATTACCTCCGTTCTCGGCGTGGTCGGCCTGGCCTCCGGACTTCAGGGCTATCTGATTACCGACGCAAAAATCTGGGAACGTCCGCTGCTTTTCTTCGGCGGTCTCATGATGATCTATCCCGGAACTTCAAGTGACCTCATCGGTCTCGCCATGATCCTCGCCGTCGCAGCGCTGCAGCTCATTCGCCGGCGTTCTTCCGGCAGACCCGCGGCCGCCTGATCGCCTTTCCATCGAGGTTGGCTCCAGGATCCATTATCGCCCTGGACCTGCATGAAAAAATTCTGGTCCATCAACAAGGAGAAAACGTATGAAAAAGACTCTCAGCACCATTCTGGCCGGACTCATGCTCTGTGCCGCCCCCGTCATGTTCCCCTCACAGGCGAATGCCGAAGGACTCGCCATTACCGCCACGGCCGGCCCCGTGGCCGGTACCGGCTACATCGGCATGGGTGCCCTCGGCAAGGTATACGCCGACACCAATCCCGGCGCCGCCGTCACCATGCTGCCCGGCAGCGACGTGTCCAATCCCATCCGTCTGGAAAAGGGTGAAGTGGACGTAGCCGTGGAAACCACCTGCCTCGCCATCTGCGCCAGAGACGGCGTTGCCCCCTTCAAGAAGCCGGTGGGCAACATAAGCGCCCTTCTCAACCTGCGCAACATCTCCCGCATGAACATCGTGGTGCGCGCCGATACCGGCATCACCTCTCTTGAACAGCTCAAGAACGAAAAGAAGTCCATCCGTCTTGCCACCGGTCCCCGCGGATCCGGCAGCGAAGTCATGGGCCGCTGGGTACTCGAAGAATACGGCATCACCTACAAGGACATCACCTCCTGGGGCGGCAAGCTCATCTCCAACAACTTCGGCGACGTGGCCGACATGGCCAAGGACGGTCAGGTCGACATGATGTTCTGGGTCGGACCCGGCGAAGCCTGGTTCTTCACCGATCTCATCAGCAACACCCCCCTGCGCTGGCTGCCCGTCAACGATGAAGTGGCCGCCAAGGTGAACGAAAAGTACATGCTCACCCGTACCAAGTTCGAAGCTTCCGAATACAACGGCAAGATGGGACAGGACGTGCCCGGCGTGACCACCTCGCAGGAAATCCTCGTGCGCTCCGACCTCTCCGAAGACGTCGCCTACCGCCTTACCAAGGCCATGTGCGAAGGCTATCAGGAAGTCATCACCGCCAACCCCACCTGGGGCAACTTCAAGGCTGAAACGGCCTTTGAAGGCGTGACGCATCCTCTGCATCCCGGCGCCGTGAAGTACTATAAGGAAAAGGGCTGGATGAAGTAGTCATCCCCCGGGCCGGAAGGAAGCTTCCGGCCCTTTTCTCTCTCCGGGAGCTGATGAACACTCCCTGAACACCGTGTACATGTCTAATGTACACATGTACACTCTTTAGACAGGAACCGTAAACACAGCTCTGTAAATTTCCCGTAATGGCAAGGGGTTATGAAAGTATGTCAAAATGGCATACTTTTTGCTTTCCCTTTTCCCGTCATGGACATCCTCCGCCGCGGGATCCCCGCTGCGGATCCGAACCCATCAGTTTTTCAAGGAGATTATCCGCCATGATCATCGACTTTCGTCTTCGCCCCGCCACGCGCGGCTTTCTCAACATGCATATCTTCCGCAACCAGGAACGCATCGCCCGCTGGAGCGGCAATCTCGGCATGACCCCTCCGCCTTCCGCCAAGGCCGGAGACATGGACATGATGCTCAAGGAAATGGAAGAAGGCGGCGTGACCATGGGCGTTGTGCCCGGCCGTCAGGCCAATGCCTTCATGGGCAACGTGCCCAATGACGACATTGTGGAAATCGTGAAGGAATGGCCCGACAAGTTCATCGGCGTGGCCGGCATCGATCCCACCAATCCCACGGCCGCCATCGCTGAAATCGAACGCGTGGTCGAAAACGGTCCGCTCTGCGCCGTGGGCATGGAACCCGGCGTGCTTGCCAATCCCATGTATGCCGACGACCGCCGCATCTATCCCGTGTATGAACACTGCGCCTCCAAGGGCATTCCGGTGCTCCTCATGGGCGGCGGCGGCAACGGTCCCGACCTCAGCCACAGCGATCCCGTCATCATCGACCGCGTGTGCGGCGACTTCCCGAACCTCACCATCATCAACACGCACGGCGGCTACCCCTGGGTGCAGCAGATCCTCTTCGTGGCCTTCAAGCGTCCCAACCTGTACCTGTGCCCCGACATGTACATGTTCAACGTGCCCGGCGTGAGCGATTACGTCATGGCCGCCAACTCCTTCATGCGCGACCGCATCGTGTTCGGTACCGCCTATCCCTTCGTGGGCTTCAAGGAAGGCGTGGAAGCCTTCTGCGCCCTGCCCTTCAAGCCTGAAGTGCTGCCCGGCCTGCTCTACAAGAACGCCGCCCGCGCCCTCAAGCTCGATATAGCCGATTAATCCTGTCGCACAGGCAAAGGGGGACGTCTCTTCCGGGAGACGTCCCCCCTCCATTACCCATTCATTACCCCGAATCCCTTTTTGTTCCGCCTTCTTTCCCGTTCAGGAGCTTCTATGCCTCCCGCCCCAAAGGCCGATATCAGGAAATACGCCTGGTTTCTCTTCTTTCTGCTCACGGCCTGTTATGCGCTCGTCAGCTTTTTCCGTACCTCGACAAGCACCCTTGCCGTCGACATCATGAGGGACTTTGCCGTGGGCGGCGGTCTCATGTCCGTCATGAGCTCCGCCTTTTTCTATCCCTACGGATTCATGCAGATCCCCGCGGGCATTCTCTCCGACCGCTGGGGCTCCCGCAACACCATCACGCTCTTCATGCTGCTCGGCGCGGCGGGCGCGCTGCTTTTCGCCCTGGCTCCCAACGTGGGACTCGCCACCACCGGACGCGTCATCATCGGCATGGGCATGGGCATGGTCTTCGTGCCTTCGCTGCGCGTGTTTTTGCGCTGGTTCCCCATGCATCAGCATGTGCTCATCACCGGCCTCATTCTTTCCCTCGGCTCCGGAGGCATGCTGCTTGCCACCTGGCCGCTCATGAAGCTTACCGAATTCGCCGGATGGAGAGGCAGCATGCTGATCGCCGCCGCGCTCACCGTGGCCATGAGCATCGCCGTGTGGATCTGGGCCAGAAACACGCCTGAGGAAAAGTTCGGCAATGATGTGGTCATTCACGGCCGCATTCCCGTTTCCACCACGAAAAAGAAGCCTCTTCCCCTGCGGATCGTCATGGCTTCCATCGTGCGCAAGCCCGCCTACTGGGGCATTTCCGTCTGGTTTTTCTGCATTTACGGCTCGTTCTTCGCCATCACCAGCCTCTGGGCCGGCCCCTACTTCATTCAGGGCTACGGCATGAGCAAGGACGCCGCGGGCGGCGTGCTCTTCTTCATGGCGCTCGGCGCAGTGCTCGGCCCCTCCCTTGCCGGATTCATCGCTCAGCGCGGCACCTTTTCCAAGAAGTTCCTGCTGCTGCTCTCCTGCATCATATCGCTCGTGCTCGGCGCGCCGCTTCTCGTGCCCAGCCCCGTGCTGCCCGAATTCATCCTGCCCGCGTGGGCGCTCCTGTTCGGCATTTTCTGCGGCGGCTTCGGCGGCATAGCTCTGGCCAAGGTGCAGGATGAATTTCCCTCCCAGATCGTGGGCACCGCCACCGGCATGATCAATATTTACTGCTACATCGGAACCGCCCTTCTGCAGCTTGTCAGCGGCTGCATCATGGAATGGCAGGCTCCCGGGCAGAGCTCCTACCAGCTTTCGCAGTATGCCGTCATGTTCATGCTCTTCATGACCATGTTCTTCTGCGCTCTCGTCGCCGTTTTCTTCTGCCTGCGGTCGGAAGAAAAAAAGGCCCCTGTTCCGCAACCGCAAAGGAGTGACTCATGAGCAACGCCTCATTCCCTCATCTTACGGCGCCCATCACCATCAACAGCAGGCTCTCGCTTCGCAACCGCATGGTCAAGGCTCCGCAGTCGAGCTGGTTCTTTGAAAAGGACGGCTCCACCGGCGATCGCGCCACGGACTTCTATGAAGCCCTGGCCGCCGGCGGCGTCGGCCTGCTCATCGTCTCCGCCATCACCTGGAGACCCGACCATCCCTACGGCCCCTACGGCGCGCTCAGCGACGACCGCTTCATCCCCGGCATGAAGCATCTCGTGGAGCGTGTGCACAGCCACAACTGCCCCGTCATGTGCCAGCTGCATCACGGCGGACCTTCCGCCGCGGCCGGACACGGCGGCGGACTGCCCGTCGGCTCCTCCTCCGTGGACGCCGCCGACATCCCGAGCCCCGGCAAACCCGTGCACGGCCTCACCCGCGAGGAAATCGAAGAAGACAAGAAGCTCTACTTCGAGGCCGCGGAGCGCGTGGTGGCCTGCGGCTTCGACGGCATCGAAGTGCACTGCGCCCACGGCTACTATCTGGAAAGCTTCCTGAGCCGCGTGTGGAACCACAGAGACGACGAATACGGCCCCCAGAACATGGAAAACCGTACCCGCCTCATCGTGGAAATCATCACCGAGCTGCGCCGCCGCTTCGGCCCGGATTTCCCCATCGGCCTGCGCATGAACGGCCATGAATGGGGCGCCAGGGGCGGTCTCACCGTGGAAGAAGCCGTGGAAGCGGCCAGAATCTTTGAAAAGGCCGGCGTGAACTACATCAGCGTGTCCGGCTACGGCTACGGTCCCCTGCCCTTCCGGTATCTGCCCGACTACTGGCCCTATCCCGAGCCGGAAGATCACATGAAGCCCTACATGGACGACTACCGCGGACTCGGCCTGCTCGTGCCCGGCGCGGAAGCCATCAAGAAGGCCGTGTCCATTCCCGTCATCGCCGTGGGCCGCATGGACGAAACCAAGGGCGAAACCGTTCTTGCCCAGGGCAAGGCCGACCTCATCGCCTTCGGCCGCTATCTCTGGGCCGATCCGGAATTCCCCAACAAGGTCATGGAAGGCCGCATCGACGACATCGTGCGCTGCACGCGCTGCGGCACCTGCGAAGATCCGCCTGCGGGCCGTCCCCGTCGCTGCCGCGTGAATCCCGCCATGGGCCGCGAAGCCGAACTGCGCATCGTGCCGACCGACAAGCCCAAGAAGGTGCTCATCATCGGCGGCGGCCCCGCCGGCATGGAAACCGCCCGCGTGGCGGCCATGCGCGGTCATAAGGTCATTCTCTGCGAAAAGAGCCGCACCCTCGGCGGCAAGCTGCCCCTCGCCTCCATGATCAAGGGCTCCGACGTGGAAGACATCCGTTCCATCGTGCCCTACTACACGGGTCAGCTCGCCAAGCTGCCGGTGGACATCCGTCTGAACACCGCCGTGGATGCGGACTATGTGCGCCGCGAAGCTCCCGACGCCGTGGTCATCGCCACGGGCGGTCTGTACACCCTGCCCGGTCTGCCCGGCGTGGACGGCAGAAACGTGAGCGGCGTCAATTCCCTGAGCCGCCAGGTCAAGCTGCCCCTCGTGGTCTTCGGCCCCGACCTTCTGCACAAGCTCACCAAGATCTTCCTGCCCATCGGCAGACGCGTCGTCATCATCGGCGGCAAGATCGAGGGCGTGCAGGGCGCCATCTTCCTGAACAAGCGCGGCCGCGAAGTCTGCGTGCTCGAAGACGGCGCGGAACTCGGCAAGGGCATCCCGCCCCGCTACATGGACAGAGTGCGTCCCTGGTTTGAAAAGCGCGGCATCACGGCCCACACCGAAGTCACGTTCAAGGAAATCACCTCCAAGGGCGTCGTCTATCTGGACAAGGACGGCAGAGAACATCTGGCCGAAGGCGACTCCGTCATGGTGCTCACCTCTCAGGTGCCGGATCTCTCCCTCAAGAACAGCATTGAAGGCTTCGTGCCCGAAGTCCACATGGCCGGTTCCGTCAACGGCGCCGAAGTGGGCAGCCTCATCGTCAATGCCATAGAAAACGGCCGCAGCATCGGCTGCGCTCTGTAACAAGGTATCCCGCAGCCTCAGACATGCAACGGGGGCGCTTCCCTTTTCGGGGAGCGCCCCTTTTTTCGCGCCGCAGCCGGAGCATGTTCACGGATTTTGCGCCGCCTTCAGCCGGCTCTGCCGCGCCTTGCGCCACGGCCTTCCGCTACCATCCCCCGCCGAGCGCCACGCATACCTGCGCCACTGCAGAAAGCTGCGCCGCCCGGCGGGAAGCCAGCTGCATCTGCGAGGCGTAAAGCGTGCGCTCCGCTTCCAGAACGTCCAGATACGGCGCGTATCCCGCCGCATAGCGCAGCCGTGCCAGTTCGGTCGCCCGTTCCATGCGCCGCACGGCCTCTTCAAGACTCGTCACGCTCTCTGCCGCTCCCTTCTGCGCGGCCAGCGCGGAACGGATGTCGGAAAAGGCCTGCTGCACGGCAAGCTCGTAGGCCGCCGCAGCCTCCCGCACTTCCGCTTCCGCCTGACGCACGCCGCTCAGAGTCCGGCCGAAGGTCAGAAGCGGCAGCCCCACGTTGCCGCCGAAGCTCCAGGTTCCGGAAGGGCCCGAGAAAAGTTCATCGAGCTCGCTTCCGGCCGTGCCGAAGCTTCCCGTGAGGGAAATGGACGGAAAAAAGGCCGCCCGGGCAACGCCCACCTGAAAGTGCGCGGCTCGAAGCGCCGCCTCGGCGGAAAGAATGTCGGGCCGCCTCTCAAGAAGCGCCGAAGGCAGTCCCGCAGGAAGAACCGGCGCGGCGGCAAACGCCTCAAGCTCCCGGCCCGGCTCCGTTGTTCCCGAAAGAATCTCCGCCGGAGAAGCGCCCGTCAAAAGAAGAAGCGCGCCTTCGGCCTGCTCCAGACGCGTGTTCGCCTGCGAAAGCGAATCCTTCAGATCGTCCACCTGCGTGCGGACCTGGAGGATGTCCAGCTCGCTGATCGCGCCTTCGGCATACCGCACTTCATAAAGCGCCGCATAATGCTCCCGCACTGCCAGCGTACGCTCGGTCAGCGCCCGCTGGGCCCGGTAGTTCAGCACATCGAAATAGGCCGAACAGACCTGCCCGGCCAGCGAAAGTTCCATTGCCCGCTGCGCCTGCTGCGCAGAGAGCAGCTTTTCCCGAGCTTCGGCCTCAAGGTTGCGGTAACGCCCCCAGAAGTCCAGCTCCCAGGCGGCCTGCACGGCTCCGCTCCACAACGTATCCGTGCGCGAGGGGGCGGGCACGGCAAAACCCCGTCCGTCAAGCGCGTTCACGCGCTCCTCCAGCGCGCCGAGTGCCTTCATGGTTCCGTAGGAGGCGGATGCGTCCACGCTGCTTTTTGCCCGCTCGCCGCTGCCCTGCGCCGAAAGCTGAGGAAACAGATCCGCGCGGGCCATGCCGAGCGCGGCGCGCGCCATGTCCACGCGGGCCAGCGCCTGCTCCAGATCCCGGTTCCCGTCAAGCGCCCGCTGCACGAGCGCGTTCAGCGTTTCATCGTTGAAGCGCCGCCACCACTCCCGGGCAAGAGGGGCCTCTTCTCCGCCTCCCTCCGGCCAGGCGGCGGGAAGATCCGTCTGCGGCCTGTGATAGTCCGGGGCAAAACTGCATCCGGAAAGCATAAGCGCCGCCACCAGTGCCGCCATCGTTCTTTTCATGCCTTCTCCTCCCTGCGCCCCTGGCCCGAAAGCCTTTCCGAAACGCGCATGACAAGCACAAAGAAATACGGCACGATGAGCGGAGCCAGCACCGTGGCCGCCAGCATGCCGCACACCACGCTCACCCCTATGGACACGCGGCTCGCCGCGCCTGCCCCGGAACTGAACGCCAGAGGAAGACAGCCCAGAATGAAGGCGATGGACGTCATGACGATGGGCCGAAAGCGCAGTCTTGCCGCCTCCACGGCAGCCTCTTCCAGCGCCTTTCCCTGATCGCGCAGCTCCACGGCGAACTCGATGATGAGAATGGCGTTCTTGCATGCCAGCCCCAGCAAGGTGATGATGGCCACCTGCGTGTAGATGTCGTTGGAAAGCCCCGTGAGCCAGTTGCCCAGAATGGCCCCGAACACCGCGAAGGGCACGGCGGAAAGCACGGCCAGCGGCAGGCTCCAGCGCTCGTACTGGGCGGCGAGAATGAGAAAGATCATGAGCACGCTCAGACCGAGCACTCCGAAGTCCGTGCCGCCGTTTTCCACTTCCTGATAGGTGACGCCCGACCAGGCATAGCTGTAGCCCGCAGGCAGCGATTCGGCCACGCGCTCCAGCGCTGCGATGGCCTGCCCCGAACTTACGCCCGGCGCAGGATTGCCCGTGATTTTCGCGGACATGAGTCCGTTGAAGTGCGTGATGCTCGACGGGCCTCCGCGCGTGCTGACCGACACCAGCGACGTCAGGGGAATCTGACTGCCGTCCGAAGCGCTCACATACAAAGAACGCATGCTGTCGGGCAGGCCCCGGTAACGCTCGTCGGCCTGCATCATCACCTTGAAGGTGCGGCCGGAAAGGTTGAAATCGTTGATGTAGGTGGAACCGAGCGTGGCGCCGATCATGGTGTACACCGCGCTGCAGTCCACGCCGGACATCATGGCCTTTTCCCTGTCCAGACCCACAAAAAGACGCGGAGAATCCACGCTGAAGGAACTGCTCACCCGCGAAAGCTCCGGCTGTTTTGAGGCTTCGGCGGCAAAGCGCGCCGCCACGTCGGCCAGTTCCCGGGCGGAACCTTTCGTCGTCTGCACGGCCATGTCGAAGCCGCCGGTATTGCTCATGCCCATGATGGGCGGCGGATTGAAGGGCATCACCACGCCCCGGGCGTCCTTCAGACCCAGCGCATAGATCTGCCGCAGCGTATCCTCCACGGAAAGTCCCGCCTTTTCCCGTTCGTCCCAGGGGCGGAGCTGAATGAACAGCGTGCCTGCTCCGGTATCGAGAGAACTCGTGATGAGATCATACCCGGAAAGGCTGAGCACATGCTCCACCGCGGGCAGACGGCTCACGGCCCGGCTCACGTTCATGACCAGATCACGCGTTCGGGTGAGCGCCGAACCTTCCGGCAGCGCAATGGTGCACATGAGCGAGCCCTGATCCTCTTCCGGCACCAGCGTGGTGGGCACGCGCGAAAAAAGTTCCGCCGTTGCCGCGCACAGCAGAAGAAGAATGCCGCCAGAGATCACGCCGTGCCTTATGAACACGCCCACCAGATGCGCAAAGCCGTCGGTCAGCGCGTCGAAAAAGCGGTTGAACCAGCGAAACGGCGCCCACGGCTCCCTGTGGCCTTCCTTCAGAAGCAGCATGCACAGCGCGGGAGTCAGCGTAAGCGCCACCACGCCGGAAATCACCACGGCCATGGCGATGGTGACGGCAAACTGCCGGTACATCACCCCGGCCAGCCCGCCGAGAAATCCCACGGGAATGAACACGGAGCACAGCACGAACACAATGGCCACAACCGCCGAAGTGACCTCGTTCATGGCCGCAGCCGTGGCTCCGGCCACGCCGAGTCCTTCGGTTCGCAGCACGCGCTCCACGTTTTCCAGCACCACGATGGCGTCGTCCACCACCATGCCTATGGCCAGAACCAGAGCAAAAAGCGTGAGTGTGTTGATGGAAAAATCCAGAAGATACACGCCCGCAAACGTGCCCACCAGCGCGATGGGCACGGCAAGGCAGGGAATGAGCGTGGCCCGCCAGTCCTGAAGAAAGAGATAGACCACCGCAAACACGAGCAGCATGGCCTCCACCAGCGTGCGCACCACTTCCTCCACGGAAAGCCGCACGAAAATGGTGGTATCGTACGGAACGATGTAGTCCATGCCCGCCGGAAAGAGCCGGGACTGCTCCTCCATGTAGGTCGCCACGTTCTTCGCCGTATCCAGCGCGTTGCTCCCGGGAGCCAGAAAAATGGCCAGAGGCACGGCCGTGGCTCCGTCGATGGCGCAGGCGAAGTTGTAGCTTTCCGCGCCGAGTTCCACGCGGCCCACGTCGCGAAGGCGCAGCACGCCTCCTTCGGGCGAGGCCCTCAGAATGATGTCGGCAAACTCTTCCGCCGTGACAAGACGTCCCTGCCCCTCAAGCTGCCAGGTCATGGCAATCGCCTCCGAGCCGGGCTGACTTCCTACGCTGCCGAGGGAATACTGCGCGTTCTGATCCTTCACCGCCTGCGCGATGTCGGACGTGCTTATGCCGAGCTGCGCCATGCGCGGAGGATCCAGCCAGATGCGCATGGCGTGATCGCTGTTGCCTATGATCTGCGCCTGTCCCACGCCCGGCAGACGCTTGAGCCCGTCGAGCAGGTTCACGAGCGCGTAATTGCCGAGCGCCGTGGCGTCGAAACGGCCGTCCTTTGAATACAGGGCCACGATTTCCAGAATGGCGGGCGAAAAGGTGTCCACGGTCACGCCGTACTGCCGCACTATTTCCGGCAGCATGGGCGTGGCGGCCTGCACTCTGTTGTTCACGTTCACCTGCGCCACGTCCGCATCGGTGCCCACGGCAAAGGTCACGGAAATCTGCATGGCGCCGCTGGAAGAGCTGACCGAACTCATGTAGATCATGTCGGACACGCCGTTGATCTGCTCCTCTATGGGCGTGGCCACGGTTTCGGCAATGACCTCGGGACTGGCGCCGGGATACTGCGCGCTCACCGTGATGGTGGGAGGAATGAGATCGGGATACTGCGCCACGGGCAGCGCCCGTATGGAAAGCAGTCCGGCCAGCACGATGAACACCGACAGAACAATGGAAAGAACGGGTCTGCGCAGGAAAAATCCCGCGCGGGGAGCGGCCGCCTTCAAAGAAGTCTGTCTGCTGCCTGACGCCTCACTCATGGGGAGCCTCCCTGACCGGCGCGGGCGCGTCCTCCACGCCGCCGCCTGAACCTGACGTCGAAGAGGCCGCCGCATCCAGAGGATCGGGCGTCACGGCCTGATGCTGAAGTTCAACCTGTACCGTGCCTCCCGGCCGCACCTTGTTCTGCCCCTCCACGATGACCCGCTGCCCCGGCTCAAGTCCCTCTTCCAGAAGAAAGCTTCCGCCGAACGCCGGACCGAGCTTCACATCCTTCAGCTCCACGCGATCCGACGCATCGAGCGCATACACGGCCGTTCCCTTTTCCGTCTGCATGACGGCTTCCTGCGGCAGCATGAGCGCATCGACAAGCTTTGCCCCGCCCACGCGCACCAGAACGAACTGACCGGGCAGCAGCCTGCCATCGGGATTGGGAAAGCGCGCCCTGGCCCGCACGGCGCTCTGCGGCGTATCCACCTGCGTATCCAGAAAGACCACGCGGCCCTGCCTGTCGTAATTTGCGCCGTCGATCAGGGAAAGCGAGGCCGAGGAATCGGCCCCGTAGCTCACAGCCTTTCCCCGCGACTCCATGTCGCGCATGGAAAAAAGCTCCACGCTCGGCACGGAAAATTCCACGTCCATGGGATCGGTCTGATTGATGTACGTGAGCGTGCTCTGCGCATCGACAAGATTGCCCACCGTGGTCACCTCCCGGCTGGTATAGCCGGAAATCGGCGCTTCCACACGGCAGTAGCCGAGCCGGATGCGGGCGTCGTCCACGGCGGCGAGGGAGGCCGCATGCCGTCCCTGCGCTTCGCGCCAGGCGGCGTAGGCGCTGTCGCGCTGCTGCGCGCTCACGGCATTGCCCTCATAGAGCTTCCGCACGCGCTCGTATTCCTTCCGGGCGTTCTCAAGCGCGCTCACGGATTCGGCAAGCTGGCCTTCCGCCTGCAGGAGCGCGGCCTTGAACGGCGCAGGGTCGATCTCGAACAATACGGTTCCCTGCTGCACATAGGCCCCTTCCTCAAAGAGACGTCTGATAAGCAGGCCGGAAACCTGCGGCCTGACCGAGGCATGCCGACGCCCCTGCGTCTGCCCCATGAACACGGCATACAGCGGCACGTCCATGCGCTGAAGCTCCACGGCCCTGACGAGGGGCGGCGGAAGGGATGCTTCCGCCTGCTCCCTTTTCCCCTCATCGTCGCAGGCGACAAGACAAAGACCGAGCAGCACGGCTCCTCCCGTACGCAGGATATCCATGACCCTTTCCTCCTCTCTGAACGGTTCGCCGCCGGAGCGGGCGCTCCGGCATCATCCCGAAGGCGCGCATGCGCCGCAAAAACGTTGTCCGCCGCCCGCGCATTGACAAAAAGACGGGCGCACGTACATTATGGCAATCTCCTTTCTCTTAATACGGCGCAGAAAAACGTGCCATGAGGTTCTGTATGAGTCCTTTTATAGTTCGAGGTTTTCTGATCGGCAGCTCCATCGGCATCTTTGCCGTGCTTCTCGGCTTCGTGAACGTGGCGGAAGGCATCGTGTTCGGCGCAACGATGGGTCTGCTTGCCGGACTCACGTCTGCCAGACTCCATGAAAAAAGAGAGCAGATGAAGGCGGAAAGGGAGAAGCAGCGCCGCGCATAGCTTCACACGACCGGCCCGCTGAGCCTGCCTGCCGCAGTCTGCCGCATCTGTCTGCTGCAGCCGGAGGCCGAGATTCCCTGTCGCCCCTCTTTCTTTGACGACAGCACATACAAAAAAAGCCTTTCTCTTCCGAAACGAAGAGAAAGGCTTTTTCGTGATGAAAAGGGAAGAAACCGGCTTGTCGCTTCCTAGGCCTGACGCCGGGCGCAGAAGCTCAAAAGCCTTGCCAGAAAGGCCTGCGCGCGCCGGAACGAGGCCTCATCCGCCGCAAGGGACTGCGGGCGGGGCAGCTGGATGACCAGTCTGCCGTGCACGCGCTCCTGACAGAACGGCAGCAGCGTTTTGGGCATGGAAAGAACGTCGCGGGCATCGGAACCGAACAGCAGCAGCACGCGGGGATTGAGCAGCTTCACGCCCGACCAGAAGAGATCCGGCCCGTCGCCGGGCTGCTCTCCCTGAAGGCCGCAGGGCCAGAACACATGCGTTCCGCCGGGATGCCGCAGTTCCATGAGCATGCGCACGATGACCTGCCTGCGCGTTTCGTCGGGCGTGCCGGTCAGATCCTCGCCGAGTCCGGCATAGGTCCAGAGCACCAGCGGACGCGGCGGCAGCGGACGGCGGTTCTTGAGCGCAAGCCAGCTTGCGGGCCACTCCTCCACGGGCCGCGCTCCGGGCGTGGCAAGAAGCGCGGAAGCCGGAGTCGAAGGCGTTCGTGCCGCCGGGCGCTCCTCCTTGCGCGGCGCGCTCCGGAAGG
>OOCM01000713.1_pt1 | contig 30761 bp, 26 predicted proteins | sample 1671111 | NCBI WGS metagenome assembly OOCM01 (sample SAMN06348123, study PRJEB24527) | human gut metagenome | biome: human gut; feature: ankylosing spondylitis patient; material: feces | host: Homo sapiens | place: China | collected 2015-10 | reverse complement strand
CTCTTCAACGACCGCATCGTGGGCATGTCGTTCGCCGTCGTGCCGCACGAGGCCTGGTATGTGCCCTGCGACGAACGTTCGACGCCGGAGTATGCCGGGCTGCTGCGTCCGTTGTTCGAGGACGAAACGATCGCCAAGATCGGCCAGAACATCAAGTTCGATCTGATGGTGCTGCGGCGTATCGGTCTGGCGGTGAGGGGCCCGAAGTACGATACGATGATCCTCCATTATCTGCTCGATCCCGAGTCGCGCCATAACATGAATGCGCTGGCGGCCAAGTACCTAAACTATAAGCCGATCGAGATCGAAACGCTCATCGGGCGCGGGCCGCGTCAGCTGACGATGGATCTGGTGGGCGTGGAGCGCGTGGCCGAGTATGCGGCCGAGGACGCCGACGTGACGCTGCGGCTCAAACGGGCGCTGCTTCCCCAGATCGAGGAGGCGGGGCTGCACGATCTCTATTTCGACATCGAGGAGCCGATGATCGAGGTGCTGGCCGACGTCGAGATGGCCGGCGTGCGCATCGACTGCGACGCGCTGGCGCATTACGCCGTGGAACTGAACCGCCGCATGGCGCAGCTCGAAGCCGACATCCGCAGCGAAGCGGGCGAGGCGTCGCTCAACATCAACTCCACGCGGCAGTTGGGCGAGGTGCTTTTCGCCAAAATGCGCATCGCCGAGAAGCCCAAGATGACGCGCACGAAGCAGTTCAGCACCGACGAAGAGTATCTGCAAACATTCGCGCACAAACACCGGATCATCGACCTGATCCTCGAATACCGCGGCGTGAAGAAGCTCCTGTCGACCTATGTCGAGGCACTGCCGCAGCTGGTCAACCGCCGCACGGGGAAGATTCATACCTCGTTCAACCAGGCCGTGACGGCCACGGGACGCCTTTCGTCGACGAATCCCAATTTGCAGAACATCCCCGTCCGCGACGACATGGGCCGCCGCATCCGCAAGGCGTTCATCCCCTCGGACGACGATCACCTGCTGCTTTCGGCCGATTACAGCCAGGTCGAACTGCGGCTGATGGCCCACCTTTCGGGCGACGAGTCGTTGATCGCGGCCTTCGAGCACGGCGAGGACATCCATGCCGCCACGGCCGCCAAGCTCTTCAACAAAACGCTCGACGAGGTGACCTCCGAAGAACGCCGCCGGGCCAAGACGGCCAATTTCGGCATCATCTACGGCATTTCGGCCTTCGGGCTGAGCCAGCGGCTCGAAATTCCGCGCAAGGAGGCCAAGGAGATCATCGACGGCTATTTCGCCTCCTACCCCGGGGTCAAGAAGTATATGGACAACGTGGTCGAGAAGGCCAAGGAGGAGGGTTTCGTCTCGACGATTTTCGGCCGCCGCCGCTACCTCAACGACATCGCGTCGCACAACGCCATCGCCCGCGGCCTTGCCGAGCGCAACGCCGTGAACGCCCCGATTCAGGGTTCTGCGGCCGACATTATGAAGATCGCCATGATCAACGTTCACCGGCGTTTCGCCGCCGAAGGCATCCGCTCGCGGGTGATCCTGCAAGTGCACGACGAACTGGTGGTCGACATGCTCCGCTCGGAGCAGGAGCGTGTCACGGCGATCGTCACCGAGTGCATGGAGTCCGCCGCGCAGCTCAAGGTCCGGCTGATCGCCGACGCCGGCGTGGGCGGCAACTGGCTGGAAGCGCATTGATTGTGGAAAAGTCACAACCGATGCGCCTTGCGCCTCCATTTCGACAAAACCTCTGAACCTCCCTTTGAAAAGGGAGGCTTTCGGGAATAACTGTTTACAGCCATGATTGAATCACCCTATCAACCTTCGCCCGACCGTTACGACGACGGTATGGTCTACCGGCGCGCCGGGCGCAGCGGCGTGCTGCTGCCGGCCTTTTCGCTGGGTATGTGGCACAATTTCGGCAGCGGGCAGGCCTTCTCCAACGTGCAGCGGATGGCCCATTACGCCTTCGACCGCGGAATCACCCATTTCGACCTTGCGAACAACTATGGGCCGGCGTACGGCACGGCCGAGGAGAATTTCGGCCGTCTGATGGAACGCTCGTTCCGCCCCTACCGCGACGAAATGTTCATCGCGACCAAAGCGGGTTACGACATGTGGCCGGGACCCTACGGCAACTGGGGATCGCGCAAATACCTCACGGCGAGCCTCGACCAGAGCCTGCGCCGCATGAAACTCGATTATGTCGACATCTTCTATTCCCACCGCCACGACCCCGAGACGCCCCTTGAGGAGACCCTCCAGGCATTGGTCGACATCGTCCGCCGGGGCAAGGCGCTCTACGTCGGATTGTCGCGCTACCCGCTCGAAGCGGCGCGTTTCGCCTTCCGCTACCTCGCCGAACGCGACGTTCCGTGCCTGCTTTTTCAGGACCGGTACAATATCTTCAGCCGCCAGCCCGAAACTTCGGGCGTGCTGTCGCTTTCCGCCGCGTCGGGTTCGGGCTTCGTCGCCTTTTCGCCGTTGGCGCAGGGACTGCTGACGGGTCGTTACCTCGACGGCATTCCGCAGGATTCGCGCATGGCGGCGGGTCGTTCGTTGCAGCGCGAGGTGCTGACCGACGCGATGCTGGAACGTCTCCGCGCCCTGAACGACATCGCCCGGCAGCGCGGCCAAACGCTGGCCGAAATGGCGCTGGCATGGCTTCTGCGCGACAAACGCGTTACGTCGGTAATCGTCGGGGCCAGCTCCGCGGCGCAGATCGAAGACAACCTGCAGGCGTTGGAAAACGCCTCCTTCTCCGACGACGAGCTGGCGCGCATTGATGCCCTTTCGCGGGAATGACCCTCTTCCGAAGCCGAAAAAAAGACCCGATTTCCTGCGAAATCGGGTCTTTCGTGTCATGGGAAGGCGCTGCCGCTTCTGGCCGATGTAGAAAAGGCGGGGATGCGGGCGGCCGCCAGGGCGAAATAGTTTTCGGTCCTGCAAGATAGGTTTTTAAACCGGAACCGTCAAATCCGGACGCATGAAAACGCCGAACCCTGCAACGGGTCCGGCGTTCCGGTGAGGCGTCACCCAACGGGCGTCAGAAGGAGATACCGACGCGGATGCCGAAATTGTTGATGTTGTCCATCGAGTAAGTCAGCACGTCGCCGCTGTTGGTCGAGTAGCTGTAATAGAGCGCTACGTGGAACCCCAGCCGGTAGTCGGGCCTCGGGAATATCGACACGCCGATTTCGGGCGAGAGGTAGAATCCCCAGGTGTCGGTGTACTGCTTGATGATGTAGTAGTACGATGACATTTCGGCGTAGTTGGCGCCCAGCTTCAGACCCGCATATGGCTGTAATACGCTGTCGGTAAGCCAGTTGTATCGTCCAGTGACACCGAACGGCAGCTGGAACAGCGCGTGTTTCTGGTTGGTCGTCAGCGCCGATCCGTTGCCCAGATCGAGCGTCTGGCGCGAAATGCTCTGGAGGTTGGTCTGGTAGGAGATGAACGGACCGACGGTGATGGCCGGCGTGACGAAGTATCCGCCTTCGAAGTTCATGCCCCAGCCCGAGGCCTTGTCGGCGAAACCGGCGCCCAGAGGCACGCCTACCTGCCAGTCGATGTTGATGTAGGTGTTGGGGAATACCTGCGCTTTGCCCGGCATGGCCGCAGCGAGCATCAAGGCGCAGAAAGCGATGGTTTTGAGGTATTTCGATGTTTTCATAATCGGACGATTTTTTGCTGTTAAACTATTTGGCCAGGTAAGGCGACTGTTCGAATGCCTGCTCGACGGCGGCGATCGTGCGCTGCTGGTTGAGGTCGGCGTCGGAGGTCAGCAGGCCGCCGATGAAGCTGTCCCATACGATAGGCAGTTTCTTGCCGCTCTCCTGATCGGCCTGGAGGTCCAGCATTTCCATCAGCAGCGAACCGGCCGTGTACCCGTAGTAAACGCTGTAAGGATAGTGCCATCCCACCCAGTCGCCCCAGTAGCCGGGAGCCCAGTAGTAGGGATAGTACCACCACCAGTAGGGATAGTCGTAGCCTACGAAGTAGGTCACTTTGCGGACGTAGCTGAGCTGGATGCCCACGCTGGCGGCGTCTTTGTCCTCGGTGCGCGTGTAGCCCGCATCGTCGAGTTTGCCGACCACCGTGCCGATGATCGCCATGGCGTCGGCGTCTTTCCAGTATTCGGTTTTGTCGCTGTTCCCGATGATCAGGATACTGTCGGGAATGTAGTAGGTGTCGATCGCGGCGAAGTCGGTGCCGGTATCGTGGGCGGTGTAGACCAGATAATCCCTGTGGAGATCCGACGTCGAGGGTTCTTTCTGGCACGAGCAGAACGCAGCTACGACGAGCGCGAGTGCAATGTAACGGATTTTTTTGACGTTCATGGTTGTTTAATTTTTTTGGTTTGCTGTCCCGACCATCGTTTCAAATTCCGTTCCCCGCGCGCGGGTTTCCCGGCGCAGGGCCCGAATCGCGTATAAAGAAGCCGTTTTCATGACACGGAGAACCCGATCCCCGCGTAAACGGCACACTGATAGCCGGTTGTCAAAACCGGTCCAGATCTGACAACCCGTATGAAACAGCCACTATGAAAGAATCCCCGCCGCAAATGGGCGATCCGTAAGAAATCCGGTCAGAGGCCGATGCGCCGAACCCGGTTTTCGAAATCGCTGCGCGAGCCGAGCGCCGAATTGCGGAGTTTGGTGCGATAGGTATAAACCGTTGCCGAAGCGCAGTTCAGAAAACTGGCGATGCAACCGCTGTCGGTGATCCCCAGCCGCATGACGGCCAGGATGCGCAGTTCGGTCGAAAGAGCCCCGTCCGAACGCACCGGAAAACGCGCCGGCTCTTCGAGCAACTCGTTGACCCGCTCTACGAAGTCGGGGAAGATGCCGAGGAACGTTTCGTCGAAGATGCGGTAGAAGTCGCGGTAATTGCGGTCCACATCCGAAGGCGACCGCAGTTTGCGCATCAGGGCCTCCGTACCGTCGGTTTTGGCGGTTTTTCGCAATTCCATCCGGTATTCGTCGACCCGGCCGATGTAATGCGTGGCGAGCTGCATGTAGCGGAACACATAACTGTCTTTGATCTTGTTGGCATCGCGCAGATGGTCGTTCACGATCCGGAACTGTTCGTTGCGTTCGTGAAGCCGCCTGTTGACTTCGTAAATCAGGGAGGTGTTGCGCCTCAGCCGCCGGTGCTGGCGCTGCGTGTGGAACAGCAGCAGGGCTATGATCACCAGCAGAAGCAGGAAAACGCTGACCATGACCGTCAGGATGCGGCTGCGGGAGTTGATGCTGTAAACCACGGCCTGATTGATGATCATCTCGGCCTGGCTCGAATGGAAGATGCGCGTGTTGTAGTTGCACGAAAGCATATCGGCGACCGTGCACTGAATGTAGCGGGCCGCACGCTCCATGTCCTTCTCCTCGAACATCATCAGCGCCAGTTCGTACAGGGAGAGGTACTCCCGGACGGGGGTTCGCAGGTCGTTCACCGCGGCGCGGGCGAGCCAGTATTTGCGCTGCTCGCGGTCGCCGAGGGTTTCGTATACGTTGGCTATGTTGTACGCCACGCGGGCCAGTGTCCGCGAACTCTGCCGGGGGTTGTAAAGCGGCAGCAGCACATCGAGCGCCTCGTCGCAACGCTGCTGCGACAGCAGGTCGATGGCCCGCAGCCGCTGGCGTGTGACGTACGAGTGTCCGTCGAAGCCGATGCGCACGCGCCGTATCCGGGCGAGTGTGTCGGCATAGGCCCTGCTGCGGGATTCGGAGGTGTTCTGCGAGGCGAGACGCCCGTAGACGACCATCTGCTGAGTGTAGTAGTTCGCACGCATCCGCTTGGTGATGCCTGCGGTATCGAGCGACCGAATCCGGTCGTAAGCGTCTTCGATGTTGTTGCGGCCGATCAGGACGGATATGTCGCAGGTGGTGGACAGAAACTTCATGTCCCGGCGGCCCGTGTGCTCGGCAAGGTCGTACATCAGGGCGACGTAACGGGCCGCCGTGTCGATGTTGTAAGTGATATAGGAATCGAACAGCCGATTGGCCGTCCTCCACCGCATCGTGTCGTCGGACGCGGTGCATAGTTCCCTCCGCAGCGAGTCTACTCGCCGTTCGAAACGTACCGCATAGAGGCCCTTACTTTCGATGACCTGATCCAACTGGTCGAGTATCTGTTCGTTATCACTCTCATGACAGGCACAAAGCAGAACCATACAGATCACAAAAACGAGGGGGGGGGAGAACATGATCAACTTTTTCATCGGGACGCTTGTTCAAATATACAAATTTACAAAAAAAGACGAATCCCGCACCGTTTTCCGGCGGAGATTCGTCGCACGTTCCGGTCTTCGGCGGCCGGATCAACCGATGATTTCGATCTTCACCTCCCGGCGGATGTCAGCCGCGGGGACCTCTATCACATGGCATTTCAGCTTTTCATCGAACACAGGCTTCACGCTGCGGCCGCCGACCTTCGCTCTTTCGATCTTCCCGGCGGCGGGGAGCTGAAGCCGGTAGGCGCGTTTGACGACCTGACCTTCGTAAGAGCCTGCGGTGGGACGTACCGTTACGGTCGTCACCCGCCCCGTCCGGCGGTAATTGAGCTGCGTGGTCGCATACGCGCCCTGTTCGTAATCGCGGGTCACTCCGTCGTCCTCGTAGAGCGTATAGGTGTTGTCGGCATCGCCGGCCGAGGGGTAGACGCGCATGACGAGCGTCGTGAGCGGCGTCGAGGCCGGCCGCGGCGTATAGGGCTGCATGGGCAGCACCCAGCCTCCCCGGACGTAGAGCGGAAACTCTTCGAGCGGCTTGGATATTTCGCACTCCCGGCCGCCGTCGAAGCGTTCGTGGGTGAAGAAGTCGTACCAGACATCCTCTCCGGGGAACCACACCCGCTGCGAAGCGACCTTGTCGGGGCCCGTGCCGGGCGAGGCGATGGGAGCGGCGAGCAGCAGGTCCCCGAAAAGGAACTCCTGCTCGTTGCAGTACGCGCGTTCGTCGCCGCCGTATTCGATATACATCGGGCGGTTCAGCGGCACCATCGTCGAATGGGTCTGCCAGACGCTGCTGTAAACGTAGGGCATCAGCTCCGAGCGCATGTGGTACATGCGGCGCATGGCGGCGGTTTCGCGTTCGCCGCTGATCCACGGACGGCGGTCGAGCCGCGCATCCTTGGTCGAGTGCACGCGCAGGGCGGCCGACAAGGCTCCGAACTGCGTCCAGCGCACGGTAAGTTCGGGATTGGGGTCGCCGCGGAATCCGCCGATGTCGTGCGCCCAGTAGTAGCAGCCCGCATTGCCGCTGGCGGCCGTGAGCTTGACCTCGAAAGCCAGCATCTCCCAGTTGGCCTGCGCGTCGCCCGAGAACTGGATGGGATGGCGGTGGTCGCCCCACCCGGCCCAACGGCTGTAACCCGCGCCGCGCAGTCCTTTCCGCTCCGTTTCGCGGTAGTAAAGTTCGTTGATCCACTGCAACGAGGTGGAACGGTATCCCCGCACCTCGGGATAGAGGTAGTTCTGCTGCCAGTCGAGCCACCAGAAATCGACGCCCATATCCTCGGTGGTGTGATGGGCGTGTTTGAAGAAGGTCTCCATGTATTTGCGGTCGCCCAGGTCGAAAAGGAGCGGTTTGGCCGGATCGGCCCCCATATCCTTCATAAAGGCGCCGTACATCTCCTCGTGGGGACGGATGCCGTCGTGCGGATGGTCGTTGAGCGACACGGTCACGCCGCGGCGGTGCACCTCGGCGATCAGCGCTTCGGGATCGGGAATGCGTTCGCGCTCCCAGGTATAGCCCGTCCAACTGCGGCTGCCGGCATGACCGGTGCCGGTTCGGGCCGTGTAGGTGTGCCAGCCCATGTCGAAGACGAGGTTGTCGAGCGGGAAGTCGTTCTGCTCGTAGCCGTCGATGATCGAGAGGAACTCCTCGGAGGTGTAGTCCCAGTAGCGGCAGTACCAGACGCCGTGGATGTATTTGCGGGTCATCGGAACCCGTCCGCCGATGGCTCCCAGGTCGGCCAGCGCGGCCTTGTAGTCGTTGCCGTAGACGAAGCAGTACTGGTCCTGCACATGGCTGCGGGTGTCGCGCGGGCGGAGCCATCCATCGACCAGCAGGTCGGAGCGTTCGTCGTCGATCACGTACCAGCCGTCGCGGCTCAGCAACCCGTCCTGCATGGGGATTTCACCGGTGACGCGGTCGAGGGTTTCGACCGGACCGCCGAGGTTGTTGCGGAAGATGCAGCGGTTGGTGAACTTCTTTTCCTTGCCGTTGAGCTTGTAGTAGGCCGCGAAGTTGTGCAGTCCGAACGGGAAGCCGTCGTGCTCGTAGACGATACGCAGGGCCTCGGTCGTGATCTCGTAGCGGTCGCCGCCCAGCGCCCGCACCTCGAACCGGTCCGCGGGAAGCAGGTTCGAACGGTCGTAGGCGAAGATCGTGGGATCGTCGATGAATTTGCCGTCGCGGGCGAATTCCAGCCGGAAGAGCGTCGGCGTGATGAGCGTCAGGCGGTTCTCGCCGAAGACGAGCGGATTCCCTGATGGCTGTGCGACGGCCGAAAGTCCGCAGCTCAGCAAGAGCAGAAGTGTCGGGAAAAATTTTTTCATGGATTGAAAAACAGTTGAAAAATTCTCCGCACCGTTCATTCCGACGATGCGGAGAGGGGATTCGATTCTTCGTAATGGGTTCTATTCGTTCCGGATACTCTCGGTATAGACGTTTCCGTAGGGGTCGGACGCCTTTACCGTGACTTCGCTCCACGTCGCGGACGACGGTTCGTAATAGAACATGTGGTCGTTGTTCGTCTCCGGTTCGGCCGTCGGGCGGTGCTCGGGTTTGGTGTCGCCGTACATGAAGTCGTAGGCCCGGCGGTCCATCTCGTATTTCAGGTTCGATCCGGAGGGCAGGGTCGTCCAGGCGGCATCGTCCTCCCGGACCTCGACCGTCCAGGTGGAGTGCCAGTTGAAGATGTTGAAGATCAGCCCGTCGCGGTATTGCTCGGACACCGCCTGCCCGGGACCGTAGAGGTACATCTGGTACTCCTTGGGATAGGCCGTACCCTTATAATACCAGTTTGCGATCCGGTTGCCCTCGATCTCGTAGACCGCATAGCCCCGGGGGCTGCCGTCGTTGCACAGCTCCTCGCCGTTCCAGTAGGCGCCCATCACGGCGCCGAGCGTGTTCTCCTCGATGGTTTCGGAGATCGTCGTGGTGTAGTTGTTGTGCGAGTGTCCCGAAAGGATGCGGACATTGTATCCGTCGAGCAGGGCGTAGAGCTCCCGGTAGTTGGCGATGTGGCTCGTGGGGCGGTTGCGGCGCGAGGTGGCGATATGCACTCCTATGATGATGAGTTTGTCTTTGGGCACGTGTTTCAGGTCCTGTTCCAGCCATGCCATCTGCGCCTCGGTGATTTCGGCGGTGTAGTTGGAAGAGCCGGTGTAGAGCACGTCGTCGAGCACGACGAAGTGGCAGTCGCCGATGTTGTACGAATAATAGGTGGGGCCGAACGCCGCACGGAAACTGTGGCCGGCCTCCGTGTCCATGCCGATGGCCTTGTCGTGGTCGTGGTTGCCGATCACCTGGAAGACGGGTACGCCGATCTTCCGGATCTGCTCCTTGTAGACGCTGTGGAAAGGCATGTTGTCCCACACCAGGTCGCCCAGCGAAATGCCGTAGACCGGTTTGTCCAGCTGCTGTACGTAGGGCACCAGCAGGGGCAGCACCTCTTTTTCGAGCATCACGACCTCGTTGTCGCGGCCGATCTGCACGTCGGCCAGCGCCAGCAGGGTGAACCGCTCCTTTTTGCCGGTGCGTTCGAGCGTGAAACTGCGCTGCACAACGTCGTTGTCGCCCAGGGCGATCTTCTTATAGATCTTCGGCATGCCGTTCTCCACCGGGATCTCGCAGTCGGCGGGCACCGAGACGAACACGAACGGAGTGCTCTTCTTCACGCGCATCTGGTAGACCCCCTGCGCATCGGTGGTCGTTACGGTGAAGCCGTCGCTCACAACCGCGCCTTCGATCGGATTCTTGCCGTCGGTCACGCGGCCCACGAGGTTCATGCCGGGTTCGGGGGCGATGTCAACCTTTTCGTAAAGGCCGCCGAGTATTTGGGCGCCTTCGTCTTCGGAGCAGGCCGTGAACCCTCCGGCGAGCAGGACTATCAGCAGGTATTTGAACAGGTGTTTGATCATTGTTCGGTTTTTTTGTTTGGTTTATGAAAAGGCCGGATTTCTCCCCGGACACCCTCGGGCATCCGGGGAAAAGCGGCGTTCTACTCTTCGGCCGTACCTCCGTACCCCGGATTCTGCTTGATCAGGTTGTTGGCCGATATGGCCGAGTTGGGAATCGGGAAGCGGTTCATGTTCTTGTCATTCGAGGGGGTGTGGTCCCACCACGACTCGGAGGTGAACGCGCCCCAGCGGATCAGATCGGTGCGGCGGCGTCCCTCTCCGAGGAACTCGATCATCCATTCGTCGAGCATGCGGTATTCGTCGAGATTGTCCGCGGTCACGGGATCGGGGTCGTTGCGGTTCTCGAAGTTGCGCGCACGCACCTGATTGATCAGTTCGGCGGCCTCTTTCTTGTGCCCGGCGCGCAGTTCGCATTCGGCCAGCATGTAATAGATCTCCGACAGGCGGATGACCGGACAGTCGGGATTCCAGCGCAGCTGCTTGTCCGCAAGGTTGGGCTGCGGGGATTTCACCAGACGGATGCCCGAATTCTCCTCGCCGTCGGCCATCGTCGAAGTCAGTTCGGCCACCGAGCCGTATTTGCTGCCCACCTCCGAGAAGCGGGCCACCTGATCCACCATGTCGATGACTTTGCCGCTGTACTCTTTCTGTCCCAGGCACACTTTGGTCGGATCGTCGAAGTTGACCTGCTTGCCGACGAGGAACATGCCCTCGTATCGCTTGTTGCCGAGATAGCGGTAGGGCTTCTTGCGCAGGTCCTTGTCGTTGAACTTGCGGTAGGGGCTGCCCAGCTTCCACTGGGTGTAGTAGCTCCCCTGCGGGTTGAGCGAAGGCGTCAGGATGAAGCCGTTGTAACCGGCGGTTTCGATGTCGAAATAGACATAGGACGAATTGTGGTAGAAATACTTGAAATACCAGCTCCACTCGACCTTCGAGTTCTCCGACGGAACGTTCCAGATCGCCTCGTGCGAAGAGTCGTTGTCGAACGTGTGGGGGCCGTACCACGTGTCGTCCAGTTCGTAGACGCCGTAAAGGCCGCCGATGATGTCGCGGCAGATCTGCGCGCATTCGTCGAAGTGTTCCTCGCCGATGTACGCTTCGGCGTTGAAATAGAGCTGGGCCAGCATCGCCGCCGCGGCAGCCTGCTTGATGTAGCCGTCCTCCGGGGCTCCGAGCGAGGATTTCTTCGCCAGGGCGGGAATGGCGTTTTTGAGCAGCGTTTCGACGTGCCGGTAGGTTTCGAGCGCCGTATTGCGGGGGCGCAGACCGTCGTTCACCGAATGGTAAATCGGCATCCCTCCGAAATAGTCGAGACCTTTCATGTAGAAGTAGGCCGTGATGGCGTTCAGCTGGTTGATGTGGTCGGCCTTGACGGCGTCGCTGAGCCCGATGGCGTTGTAATCGACGCCTTCCAGATCGGCTTTGGCCTCCAGAGCCCGCGAAATGCCGCCCGTCGTGCCGTCGTAGGTGTTCACGACGAAACGGTCGTCGGGCGACCAGGTGTGGTAGTGCAGGCGGTAGTACTCTCCGCCGTTGTACCAGTCCGCGCCGCGTTTGGGACAGGTCATTTCGTCGGTCGTCAGTTCCTGGAGGTACCAGCGGTCGGCGCCGATGTACCACTTCCAATGGGTGAAGGGGCGGCACAGCACGGCATAGGTGCTCTCGGGCGAGGTGAAGAACGTGTCGGGGGTCACCTCCGAATAGAACTTCTCGTTGAGATCGCAGGAAGGCGCGGAGAGTGCGGCCGCTCCGGCCAATACGGCTGCTATATGTTTGAATTTCATATTCATCTCTGATTTTGTTTAGAACGTTAATTGCACGCCGAGCGTGAAACGGGTCGTCTGCGGATACATCGACGCCGTGTTGTTCACATACTCGAAACCGGGGTTCAGGCCGTTGATGTCTACCTCGGGGTTGATGCCGTTGTAATCGGTGAATACGGCCACGTCGCGGATCGTCAAGTAGATCTTGGCCGACTGGATGTAGCGCGTCCACCTTTTCAGGTCGAGCGTGTAGCCGAGGTTGATGGCGTCGATTTTGAGGAAGGAGGCGTCGTCGATCCAGTAGTCGCAGAGGATCTTTTCGTCCTTGATGTTGCGGTTGCGCGTATAGGCCGACTTGAGGACGTTGAGCTGCGAATCGTTGGCCAGTCCGTAGTACATGTTGACCTGGCTGAACACGTCGTAATCGAGCCAGCTGCGCAGGAAGACCGACAGGTCCCAGTTCTTGTAGCGGAACGTGTGGTCCCACGAAAGGATCACTTTCGGAATGGCGTTGCCCACGAAGTGCTTGTTTTCGGCGACGAGATTCGACTTGGTGCCGTCCACGGCAGGCACGATCTCGTTGTTCTTGTCGTAGATCATCCATTTGCCGTCCTCGTCGAGTCCGGCATACTTGTAGACGAAGAACTGGCCGATCTCGACGTCGTTTTGCAGGCGCACGGCCGTGCCCGGGTTGCCCGGCGAGGGGAAGGTCACCTGGTCGAGGAAGTAGCCGTCGTCGCCCAGACGCTTGATTTTGCTCTTGTTATGCGACAGGCGCAGGCTGGACGTATAGCGGAAATTCTTGCTGCGGACGATGTCGCCGCCCAATTCGAATTCCCAGCCCTTGTTTTCCAGACTGCCGATGTTCTTCATCACCGTATCGTGCACCATCGGGGGCATCGGGGCGTTGACTTCGTAGAGCATGTCATCGACCTTGCGGTGGTAGATGTCGAACTTGCCCCACAGCCGGTCGTCGAACAGCGAGAAGTCCAGACCGAAATTCAGCTCCGATTTCTCCTCCCATTTGAGGTCGGGGTTGACGTTGCGGACCGAACCGTAGCCGGGCTGCCAGATGCCGTTGGTCGGCCACATGTCGTTGGCCTTGTACATGCGGGTCGTGTAACCGTTTCCGAAGCCGTTGTTGCCCGTGACGCCGTAGCCCAGGCGGACTTTGAGGTCGTTGACCCACCTCACGTCGCGCAGGAACGTCTCGTTCGAGATGCGCCAGCCTCCGGAGAGGGCCCAGAAGTTACCCCAGCGGTTGTTCGCGCCGAATTTCGAGGAACCCTCGCGGCGGAAGCTCGCGCTCACCATGTAGCGGTCCCTGTACGAATAGTTGGCGCGGCCGAACAGCGAGAGCAGCCGTTCGCGCGGGTCCTTGCCCGAGTCCATCGTGGCACGCCCTTCCGAGAGGTACGAACCCACGCCCATATCCCACGGACCGACCCCATCGACCGGGAAGTCGTAGTTCGCCATGTTGAAATCTTCGCCGCCGGCCTGCCAGAAACTATAACCGGCAACCGCGTCGAGCGTATGGTCCTCGCGGAAAACCTTGTGGTAGTTGGCATAGGCTTCGATCGAGACCCGGTTGTCCTTGCTGAACTTGTGCGACGCTCCGCCGCGGCGGCTGTTGTCGATCGACTCCTTGTGGTCGTGCGAAACGTAGGTGTACTGCTGATACTGGCGTTTGTCGATACCCACGGTACCCTGCAACGAAAGACCTTTCATCAGGTTGATTTTCACGGTCGCATCGGCCAGCAGCCACTGGTCCTTGCCGTTGTTCGTGCGCAGCATGATGTCGGCCACGGGGTTGAAGCTCGTTCCCGAGATGCCGTTGCCGACGACGTTGTAGTTCGACGGATTGGCGGGGTCGCGGAGCGGAATGGTCGGGTTGAGCCCGAAAGCCATCTTGAAGATGCCCGACGAGTTGCGGTTGTCGCGCTCGGCCTCGCGGAACTGGGCGTTGGTGCGGATCTCGACCACTCCGTCGAAAAGGTTGAACTTGGCGTTGACGCGGCCCGAGTAGTCCTTGCGGTTGTCGCCGATGACGATGCCTTTCTGGTTCTGCGCCATGAAGGAGGTGTAGACCTGCGCCACGTTCGATCCGCCCGAAATGCTCACCGAATGGCGCTGCGAAAACGGAAGCTCGTTGGTAAGCTCCTTGTACCAGTCGGTGTCGTGACCGTAGTCCTCGCCGAGTCCGTACTCGACGTACTCGCTTGATGAGAGCAGGTCGGGGGTCTTGCGGATGGCCTCGACCGAGAATTCGCCCGTATAACGCGCCGTTACGCGGCCCTGCCGGGCCTGTTTGGTCGTGACGAGGATCACACCGCCGGCGGCGCGCGTGCCGTAGATGGCGCCTGCCGAGGCGTCTTTGAGCACGTCTACCGACTCGATGTCCTCCTGATTGAGCGCGCGCATGTCGCCGCCGGGGATGCCGTCGATGATCACGAGCGGACCTTTGCTGGCGTTGACCGAAGCCACGCCGCGCAGCTGGAAGTCGTTGCTGCTGTTGGGGCTGGCGCTGCCCGAAATGGTCAGGCCGGGAATCTTGCCCTGAAGCGCCGTGGCGATGGTCGAGCCGCCCATGCCGGCCACCAGATCGTCGCCCTTGATCGAGGAGATGGACGAAGTCACCGACTTCTTCTCCATCGTGCCGTAGCCGATCACGACGACATCTTTCAGCATCTGGCTGTCTTCCTCCAGAACGATGTCGAGCACCGACTGCGCGCCGACCTTGACGGTCTGCTCCACATAGCCGATGTAGGAGATTTTCAGTTCGCCTCCGGCGGGAACCCCGATCGTGAAACGACCGTCGGCCCCCGTCGTCGCACCTGTCGTCGTGCCGACCACCACGACCGTGGCGCCGATGAGCGGTTCTCCGGCCTTATCGGTCACCTTGCCGCTCACCTGATTGCGGTTCTGGGCCTGCGCCAGCGACGCGGCCGCCGTCAGCACCAGGCAGAATACGAAACGCAAGAAATACCCTGCATGGGATTTTCCCCTGTCTGCAAATCTGTTTTTCATATCTGTGTTCTTGTTTTTCATTGATTAGTCTCCGCAGGGTCATTCGGCTGCGATCTTCGTCATTTTGATGTCGTCGAGGAACCAGCGGAAGTAGCCGGATACTTTCTGCTGGGTGGAGCGGATGGCAATCCGGGTTTCGCCCGTAATGCGGTAAAGTTTCATGCTCACGGGCGTCCACACATACCGGCCTTCGGGAGTTATCGGGTCGCTCAGTTTCGCTTCGCCTTCACCGATGGTGCCCGGACCCGAAACGATCTCGACGGAAACGGTGACTTCATCGGGTATCTTGCTGTCACCGATATTGGGACAAATTTCGAACGTAAGTTCCACGTCTGTGCAATAGCCCTCTGCCACGGCATCGAGAGCCGGCAGGATCACTCCGGTCTGGTTGCCGCTTCGTCCCATTTTCAGGTAGTCGGAGGCCAGGTACATGCATTCTCCAGCCGGATTATAATCCTCGAGTCCCGATTTCACGAACGCAGCGTTGCCCTCTTTCCGATCCTCGGCCGTGCCGTAGATGGGCAGGGTGCTGGTTTTGGCTCCGTCGCTGCCTACCTGGTCGTCCTTGTTGAACGGCTTGCACCATTCGAACGTTTCATCGTAATAGACATGCCCGATCTCCTTTCCGTCGTCCTCGAACAGATTGTCCTTGGCGTTTTGGCTGACATGTACGGTCTCTTCGAGTCCGGTCAGCGCGGTGACGATCTTCACTTCGCCGCTGCGGGGAGCGCCTGTGGCGTTCTCGCCGACGGTGAGCGTCACCTCGGTTTCGCCTGCGTCGCCCGAAGCGGGGCTGAGCGTCAGCCAGCCGTCGGCCGTCGAGGTCCATGCTTCGGCGGCGGTGACCGTGAAGGTCAGCGGCGTGCGATCCTCGTCGGCGAAGCCGAACTTGTTGACCTTGAACGAGGCGGCGGAGACTTTCAGCCCCTCGAGGTTCTGGGTCACGGTGACGGTCGCTTTCTTCGACCCGGCGGTCACGACGAAAGTTCCGGTACGCACGGCGCCGGTCGTATTTGGGGCGATCGTCAGCTCTACGTCCTCTTCGCCGGCTTTGCCCGAGGTTTTCGAGGGAGTGATCCAACCGCTGTCCCCGGAGGGCTCGATCGTCCAGTCGCTGTTCGCGGAGATATAGACCGAGGCTTTCTCGCCCGTTTCCAGCAGGCCGGATCTGACGACGGTGAGTTTGCCCGGGGAGACCATCAGGGCGTCGATTTTGAGTTTCTGGGTGACAGCGACCGTTCGCCGCGAACCGCCGCCCTCGAATATGACATAGCCTTCGCGGTCTTTGCCCGTGTCGTTTTCGTCGATCGCAAGGAAGATGCGCGTACGGCCGCGGTCTCCCTCCGTGTGGGTCGGATGTATCCACTCCTCGACGTAGGTCGCCTGCCACGCATGGTTCGACCCGAGGTCGAAATTGACCGTTTCGCCGTTGGCCGTCAAACCGTTGTATTCCACTTCGATCTCCTGTTTGGAAACCGTGATGAACGCATCGGGATCGTCGTCGTCGCAGGCCGTGAAGAGGGGGCCCGACAGCAGCAACAGGGCGGACGACGCCCGGATTATTATGTATTTGAAATCCATTGTTATTCTGATTTTGAGTTGATTGCGGTTAGTTGCGCGGAGCTTTCACGATCTTCACGTTGTCGAGATACCAGCGGAAATAGCCTTTTTCGCCGGCGGTCACACCGGGATTCCCCTGCTGCGTCGAGCGGATGGCGATACGGGTCGCAGCAGTCACGCCGTAGAGTTTCACGCTCATCGGCGTCCATTTCCAGGTCTGGTCGGGTTTCATGGCCTCGCTTTCGCGGTCGGAATTGCCGTTGACCGTGCCCGGCCCCTCGACGATCTCGACCGTGACGGTCACCGCGTCGGCCTTGCCGGAGCCGCCGATATTCGGGCAGGTCTCGAACGTGAGTTCGACGTTGGAGGCTTTCTTGCGGCCGATTTTCAGGGCCGGCAGAATGATTCCGGTCTGTTTGTCGGTCGCTCCCATCTTGAAGTATCCGGCGCAGGCATACATCGTTTTGCCCACGGGGTTGTAATCTTGAAGCCCGGCTTCGCCGAATTTTTGCAGCGCGTCGCCGGTGCTATAAATGTTTTTCACACCGTTCTGCGAACCGAGTCCTACGCAGTCGGCGCCGCCGTACACGGCGATCCAGTCGAAATTCTCCGAATAATAGGTGTATCCCACGGGATTTCCGTCGTCGGGATCGGGATCGAGCGTCTGCGTGACGGTGACCCGCTCGGAGAGTTTTCCGCTCGTGACGGTGAGATGTCCGGTGCGTTCGCCGGCGGTTTCATTGGGCTTCGCTTCGAGCGTTACGGAAACGCGTCCTTTTCCGGTCGGTTTATCGACATCGAGCCATTCGGCATCGGACGTGATGACATACCCCCGGTTTGCAAGTACGTCGAACGAGGCTTTCGAACCGGTGTTCAGCATTCCGGTCTGAATCAACTCCACATCGACCTTGCTTACGACGAGCCGGTGTGCGGCGTCTTCCGCTTTGTCCTCGATGCAGGAGGGAAGCAGGAAGACACAACCCATCAGAAACAGCAAGCTTAGATGCAAGTGTAAAAATGGTTTCTTCATAAAAATTAAGAGTTTTAGTTTGTTGGTCAGAAATCGAACCTTATTAAAAAAATTGCAAATCATAAGTCCGAAATTATGTTTTACAAAAGTATCCATTTTATAAAAGGCAATAAATAGATCCGGTCTATAATATAGAACCCTACAAAAACCAACATTTTGTTTATAAGACATTTACAAATGTACGACTACCGTTGTTATATAGACTTGCAATGCCCGTATCGAAGCAGGAAAGAGCTGTCAGAAAAAATTTCGGCCCGAAACGAGATGCATTTCCGAGGTCCGGAAACGTTTGACGAATTTCGAATCGAAATAAATCGAAAGCCAATGTCGCTCTGCCGAAAATTCACCGCATCAAAAAAAGCAACAGCTTAATTGTCTAAGCTGTTGCTTTTTTAATCCGGTCGTTCCGGTAACGGTACGCCTCTCAGAATCCGAATGCCTTGCCGTCGCTGACACAAACCAAGTCCCGGCCCGCACCGAAGACCCCGGCATAAGGAACCGGCATCTGTGCCGGAACGGGTTTAAGTCTAACGGTAGCGGTGGGAAATGAGGGTCATGAACTCCTCGCGGGTCCGCTGGCTCGACAGGAAGACGCCCGTGAAAGCCGACGTGGTGGTGGCCGACTGCTGCTTCTCGATGCCGCGCATCTGCATGCACATGTGGCTGGCCTCGATCACCACGGCCACGCCCATCGGGTTGAGGGCCTCCTGAATGCAGTCGCGGATCTGCACCGTCAGCCGCTCCTGCACCTGCAAGCGGCGGGCGAAGCATTCCACCACGCGGGCCACTTTCGAAAGACCCGTGATGTAACCGTTGGGAATATAGGCCACATGGGCCTTGCCGTAGAAGGGCAGCATGTGGTGTTCGCAGAGCGAGTAGAGCTCGATGTCCTTGACGAGCACCATTTGCCGGTACTCCTCGCGGAACATCGCCGAGCGGATGATGTCGAGCGGATTTTCGTCGTAACCTTTCGTCAGGAACGCCATAGCCTTGGCCACCCGTTCGGGGGTTTTCAGCAGCCCTTCGCGCGCGGGGTCCTCGCCCAGCAGGCGCAGGATCTCCGCATAGTGGAGTTTCAGCGCCTCGACGGTCGCAGGGTCGAAACGCTCCTCCTTGTCGTAGTTTTTCGTCTCCATAGGGCGCAAAGATAGCGATTTATTCTTTCATTATCTCATCCATCACCCGCGAAGTTCGCGCCGCGGAGACTCCCGTGGAGGGGCACACGCCCTCGCCGCGCAGCTCCCGGACGATCGTTTCGATCAGCGGGCCCTGAATATGCTCCGGAGGGGCGATTTCGAAGCGTTCGACACCCCGCGCCGTCACCAGTTCGACCGGCGTGAAATCGAACGTGCTGAACCGCACCGAGCCTTTGCGGCCCGTGACGACCACCGAATCCTCCGCAGCGGAGGGCGGAGCGACGAAGCACCACATCCCCGTACCGGGCACGCCCGAACGGAAGCGGAACGACGCCGCGACGGTGTCCGCCACGTCGTAGAATCCCCCGCGGTTGCTTTTGCAGCCCCGGGCGTCGGTGATCTCCCCGAGCAGGAAATCGAGGATGTCGAGCGTGTGCGGTGCGAGGTCGTGGAAATAGCCTTCGCCTCCGACCTCCCGGCGCAGCCGCCACGGAAGCCGGGCCGGATCGCGGTCTTCGGGTCTTTCCGGGCGGAGCAGACGGACTTCCGCCGTCAACGGCTGCCCGACGGACCCTCCGTCGAGCAGTTCCTTGACTTTGAGGAAATAGAGCAGCGCCCGGCGGTAGTAGGCCACGAAGAGTTTCTGCCCGGCTTTTTCCGCCGCTGCGATCATTTCGAGGCACTCGGCGTGGTTCATTGCCATCGGCTTCTCGACGTAGACGGGCTTCCCGGCTTCGAGGGCCTGCACCGCGAGTTCCCGGTGCGTGCCGGGAGGCGTGGCCACGTAGACGATGTCCACCTCCGGGTCGGCGATCAGCGCCGCGGCGTCGGTGTAGCTTTTCGGCACGTTGTGGCGCCGTGCGAAGTCGGCCGCCTTCTCCGCGTCGCGGCGCATGACGGCCGCGAGGGCCGAGTGTGGGGTCTTGTACATCGCCGGGCCGCTCTTGCGCTCGCAGACGTTGCCGCAGCCTACGATTCCCCAGTTGACGGTTTTCATGGGCTATCGTTCGGTTGAATGGAGGTAAGCCGCGAGTTTGCGCACGGCGCGGGCGCGGTGCGAAACGGCGTTTTTCTCTTCGGTCGTCATCTCGGCGAAGGTCTTCGTGTAGCCGTCGGGAACGAACAGCGGGTCGTAGCCGAAGCCCTCGTGCCCGGCCTCACGGTCGATGATGCGCCCTTCGACGATGCCTTCGAACAGGAGCTCCTTGCCGCCCTGAAGCAGCGAAATGACCGTCCGGAACCGTGCGCGGCGGTTTTCGGCTCCTTCGAGGTTTTTCAGCAGCAGGCGGTTGTTGGCCGCGAAGTCATGGCCGTCGGTGGCGTAACGGGCCGAATGTACGCCCGGGGCGCCGCCGAGCGCCTCGACTTCGAGTCCCGTGTCGTCGGCGAAGCAGTCGAGTCCCGTGCGGCGGTGCAGGTAGCGGGCCTTTTGCGAGGCGTTGCCTTCGAGCGTTTCCTGATCTTCGGGGATTTCCTCCGTGACGCCGCAGTCGCGGGGCGTCAGCAAGGTGAAGGCGTCGCCCAGCACAGCCTGCACTTCGGAGAGCTTGTGGGCGTTATTCGTGGCGAAAACGATTTTCATGGCATGGAATTTTTCGTAAAGGTACTCATTTTTCCGCAATCCCCGAAGCGGCCGCTTCCCGGACCGCCCGAGCGAATTCGTAGTGTTCGTAGCGGCCGCGGACGCCCCCGCCGCCGAGCACGTAGAGATCGTCGCAGATGCCGTCGAGCAGGGCGAGCGAATCGGCTGCGACGAGCAGGGTCCGCCCCTCGCAGCCGAGTTGCAGGATCAGTTGCTGCACGACGAAAACGCTTTCGGCGTCGAGTCCGCAAAAAGGTTCGTCGAGCAGCAGGACCCGTTTACGCTGCATCAGCAGCAGGATCAGCGCCAGCCGTTTCCGCTCGTTGGGCGGCAAGGCGGCTGCTTCGGCGGCGGGCGGTACGGGCAGCCGCCGAAGCAACGGAGCCGGGTCCGATGCGGGATGGTAGCGGCGTACGAGGCCGAGGCAATCCCCCGCTGTCAGTCCCGGCCAGAAGCGCGGCTCCGCCTCCAGATAGGCCATGTCGCGCCGCCGCAGGGGGTGTCCGCCCGAGGTGACGCTTCCCGATTCGGGCACGGCGAGTCCGTATACGGCCCGGAGCAGTTCACTGCGGCCCTCGCCTGCGATGCCGTGGACGGCATTGGCCGTGAGGAGCATCGTCACGCCGTCGAGCGGCGTCCGCTCCCCGTCGCAAATCCGGAGGGCGTCAATCGTAATCATAAAGGTAGCGGCTGAGGTTGCGTTCGGCCCGGAGCAGGTAGCTCACCACGAGGCAAAGGCTGAGGGGCAGCAGGGGCGGGATGAGAAATCCCGCAGCTCCCAGCCGGGCGGCCAGCGGCCAGCGCGGGGATTCGTCCGCCGGGTCGTAGCGGGCGTATTTGGCCGCGACGAAATAGAGCAGCGCCAACGCCGCCAGCGGGGCCCACGCCGCGGCCATCCAGGCCGAACGGGGCTGTGCGAGGAGTGCCAGCACGGCGAAAGGGGCGGTCATCAGAAAGTAGTTGCGCCAGGCCGTGAAGATCTTGCGGGCAAGCAATCGCGCGGCGCCCTTTCCGGGCAGCAGCAGGAGTTGCAGAGGTTCGTTCGCGGCATAGAACGCCCCGCAGGCCGCCGCCGCGAGATAAAGGGCCGGGAATCCGGCATAGGGGATGCAGGCGCAGACGAGCAGCACGACGGCCGCGGCGACGACCGCAGTAGGATGCCGGCGCACCCCGGCGGTCCACTCGGGCGATCCGCCGAACAGGGCCGGGCGCACCAGCCGTCCGGAGTAGACTTTCCCGGCAAGCATGTTATCGGACGACCTCCAGTTTTTCCAGTCTGTCGTCGAGGTCGATCTTGTCGATGATGGTCTTCACGAGGATGTCCATCTCCGAACCCTCCGTGTAGTCGGCCGGGCATACGTGGCTCACGCGGTTGTCGTGGATCAGCGAGGCCATCTCCTTGCTGGCCCCCTTCCGGTCGGGGTTGTAGACCGCGATCGAATGGCCCCCGGAGTTCTTGACCAGCCGCATACAGGGGATGTCGGTGGTCCCGTCGCCCACGTAGATCATGTGTTTGAACGGTACGGGACGCTCGTTTTCGGGGATGTAGCGGTTGACCAGCTTCGAATCGAAAACCGACTCAACGCCCTTGTTGATCTTGAAGATGAACTGCGTCTTGTTGGTGTAGTTGACCGCCACGGCGGGCCAGTAGGCGATGCCGTCCACGTCGTAGAGGAACGAGCAGGCGTAGATCTTGCGGAACTCGTGGGCGATCTCCGTGCCCTCGATGATCTCCTTCAGCCCCGAGGAGTTGATGTAGTGCAGGATGCGGATGCCCCGCCCGGCCCCGTAGGCGTTGATGCGCGAAAACCACTCTTTGACCCCCGCGAAGAGCGTCACGCGGCGGCCCGAATCCTGAAACGCCTCGCGGCGCAGCGACAGGCCCTTCGACTTGGCCTCCTGGATCATCCGGGCCATGTACGTGAGGACCATGTCGGCGTCCTGCTCCTCGGCCAGCGTGTTGGCCTCGGTCCAGAACTCCTTGTTGCTCTTGCCGACGGCCGGAATGAAATCGTACTCCTGCATGTTGCCCGGGGCCAGCGTGCCGTCGAAATCGTAGATGAGTGCTATGGTGAATCTGAATTCCATCGTTTTCAAGATATAGAATCTAAAATTCGTGTCAAAATATATCTGTGAAGTCGGGGTTGGTGTAGATGTCGTACTGCATCCCAAATTCATGTATGCTTCCCGTCTGAGTTGCGATTTTCACCCTATATGAAAAAAAGGGGGTGTCTTCAAATGCCGAGTAATCAAAGAAGTAGAGTTTGTGAGTCCAGAACTGATAGCGGAGAACACTGCCGTTGTCTGCATAATGATAGAGAATTTTGTCAAAGTTCTTTACGATCCCGTTCTGCCGCGCCATTTCGCGCAGCCGCTCTTGCACCTCTTTATTGTTACAATAAGCCGCGTAATCCGAGGTATTATCCAGCGGAACCCCGTTCAACAGCATTTTACCCTTGAAAAATTTAGCAGGAACCGGGTCAGAATCGTTGTAATCGTACTCCTCCACTTTGGGCAGGCAGTCCCAATGCAGACTCACCTCCATCACCTTTTTTTCGGGAGAGACAAGGGCAACGAAGCCAATTTCGTCCCATAAATAGTGGTCGTATCCTTTGTTGTACTCTTCTCCGTATACGATTCGCTCGCAGGGGCCGAATACCCCGATCAAGGAATCGATAAGTATGTCTATCGAAAATACCTTGCCGTTGTATGTTGCGCGCTCCTCGGTAAAAACGAACAGATGCTCCGTATTTACTCCCATAGCTTCGAGCTGCTCCTTCGTATAGCCGGAATCCATGTAGGATCTTTCGGTTGCATGAGAGCATCCGAAAAGGACAATGCAGAATAAACACCCAAAAAATCCAGTTCCTATTTTCATTGTTTCCTGAAGAAGATATACCAGTGTCGATTTCGGACTGAATCCGAATTAAAACTGTTCTGGTCCGATAAACGGAGCCCAACCGGTTCGGTTCGTCATTCAACTCAATTCACTAATTTTAACAAAGATACTGTTTTTTTACTATTTTTGCAATAAACGTACGAAAACGCAAAAGATTATGGAATTCAAGGAATTGATTGCGAAACGCCGTTCGGTCCGTAAATTCACCGACCGCGAAGTTCCCCGCGAGGTCGTGGACCGCATCCTCGCCGAAGCCCTTTCGGCCCCTTCGGCACGCAATACGCGCACGACGCGTTTTCTGGTGGTCGACGATCCCGCGCTGGTGGCCCGCATGGCCGAAATGCGCGATTACGGGTCGGCGTTTCTGAAGGGCGCGCCACTGGCGGTCCTGGTGCTGGGCGACACCTCGGCGAGCGATCTGTGGCGTGAGAACGCCGCGATTTCGGCCACGGTGCTCCAGCTGGCCTGCGTCGACGAAGGGCTGGCTTCGTGCTGGGTGCACGTCAACGGACGGCCCCGCCGCAAGGACGCCCCCGACGGAGAGAGGGCCGCCGATTACCTGCGGACGTTCCTGCCCGTTCCCGACGGCTGCGAACCCCTCTGCGCCATCGCCCTGGGCTATTCTGACTTCTCCCCCGCCCCGCTGCCGCCTGCGGACGACGAGGCGCGGATTCTCCGGCTCGGATAACGTTAAAGGACGCCTCGAAGGGCGTCCTTTAACGTTTCATATCAGCGTGATGCGTTCCCGCAGGATGTCGAGAATCTGTTTTTTGAGCTGCGGGGCGTTGATCGGCTTGGGCATGTAGCCCGTGAATCCGTTCTGCATGATCTTCTGCTCGTCGGAGGCGTAGGCGTAGGCCGTGACGGCGACGATCGGGATTTCCGCCGCGAATTTGCGGATTTCCGCCGCGGCCTCGTAACCGTTCATCACGGGCATGTTGATGTCCATGAGAATCAGGTGCGGATGTTCCGTGCGGCACAGTTCTACGGCCTGCTCCCCGTCCCGGGCGTGTATCAGCCGGTAGTCGCGGCGCAGGATCGTTTCGAAGAGACGGTAGTTGCTGTCGTTGTCCTCGGCAATGAGGATCGTCAGTTTGTCCTTTTCGACCGAAACCGTCGGGATCTCCCCGCACGGGGTTTCGCAGGGCTTGCCGGTGACGTAGGGAAGCGTGAACCAGAAGGTCGTGCCGCGCCCTTCTTCCGACTTCACACCGATCTCTCCGCCGAAATGTTCGACAATGCTTTTGCAGATCGGAAGCCCGAGTCCCGTGCCCTGTTTGAAGGAGTTGAGTTTGACGAACCGGTCGAAAATCCGCCGCTGCCCTTCGGGCGGAATGCCGCAGCCCGTGTCGGAGACGGTGACGCAGACCTCCCCGCCCTCCTGCCGCAGGACGACGCTGATCTGCCCGCCGGGCGGCGTAAAGCGAATGGCGTTCGAGATGAGATTCGACCAGATGTGCTCCACAAGGTCCTCGCTGCCATAGAACGTCACGGGGGCGAGCTCGCCCTCGATGTCGATGTCCTTTTCGAGCCACGCCCGCTCCTGCAGCGCGATGCAGCGGCGGATCTGCTCGTCGAGGGGATAACGCGTCTTTTCCGTGACGATGCCGGTGTTTTCGTAGCGGCTGAGCAGGAGGACGTTCGTGCTCATGGCGGCGAGCCGCTCGGATTCGCGGATGATCGTGTCCGTGTACTCGCGGCGCTGCGCGGGCGTGAGACGCTCGCTCTGCAGCAGGCGCGCAAAGCCGCGGATGGAGATGATCGGCGTCTTGAACTCGTGCGAGAACGTGTTGACAAAGTCCGTCTGCAGCAGCTCGAGCCGCCCCAGCTCCGCCGTCATCTTGTTGAAGCTCCTGATGCACTCGGCGAGGTCGCGCGGGTTCTTGCGCGCGGGGACGCGGACGCTGAAGTCCCCCTCCGCGACGGCGCGCGTCGCCGCAAGGAGCTGCGCCACGGGGCGCAGATAGTACCGGTTTAATACGATGGCGAGCACCGTCCCCAAGATGGCGCTGACAGCGAGCGCGATGAGCGGCACCCAGAGCATGTACGCGTCCGGCTGGACATCCACGCCGAGCAGCAGCACGAGATACTGTCCCGCGCTGTAGAGCGCGAGGGCGAGCGCCACGGACAGGACGATCAGTGCAAAGACGATCCAGAACGTTGTCCAGCGCAGGGAGGACGGAATTTTATCGGGCTTATTTGCCATGCGCTTCCCCTCCCGGCAGAGCCATGTAGCCGAAGCCGCGGATCGTACGGATGTGGAAATCCGGACAGCCGCGGAACTTCTCGCGCAGGCGCGAGATGTGTACCTCGACGGTGTGCTCGTCGACATCGGAGTCGAGATCCCACAGCTCGTCGATGAGCTGGCGCTTCGTCAGCAGCGTCTCGGGGTAGCTCAGAAGCTTATAGAGCAGCTGGAACTCCTTCGCCGAGAGCGGCACGGGCTTTCCGCCGCAGGTCGCGGACATGGCGCGGTAGTCGAGCACCGTCCCGCCGACGGTCAGCCGCTGCTCGGCGGCACTGCGCGATCGGCGCAGCAGCGCCTCGATGCGCCAGAGCATCTCCTCCTCGTCGACGGGCTTGACCATATAGTCGTCCGTCCCGGCGCGGAAGCCCTCGCGCTTGTCGGCCTGCGCGACGCGGGCCGTGACCATGAGGATCGGCAGGCTGCTCCCGCCCTCGCGCACGGTGCGCGTGAACGTCAGCCCAGATCCACGACGGCGAGTTCGATGTGCCGGTGCTCCATCAGCGCGAGTGCCTGCGCCCCATTCCCGGCAGGGAAGGGCTGGTAGCCCGCCTGCCGCAGCACCTCGCACATCAGGCGGCAGGCGCTGGCGTCGTCCTCGGCCACGAGAATATTGAACATGCGGCGTCCCTCCTTTTTTGACAATTTTTCACATTGTATGCTATTATAGCATAGTTTTCTCCCTCCGTCGAAGTTTTTTAACGGATTCTTGAGCCACGCTTGAGCTTTGGCGGGTATGATATAAAATACGGCGGATAGAATCCGCACGCAACCGTGATGAAAAAGGAGAAAATCAACCGTGGCAAGACCTGTTTGTATTACCTATGACAGCACCTGCGACCTCACGCCGGCGCTTTTGGAGCGGTTTCAGATCCGCGTGATCCCGCTGACGATCATTGAGGGGGAGCAGACCTTCCTCGACGACGGGAGCTACACCTCCGAGCACCTCTACGAGACGTTCCGCCGCAGCGGAACGCTCCCGAAGACCGCGGCCGTCAGCCCGCAGGAGTTCCTCGACTTTTTCCTCCCTATCCTCGCCGAGGGGATGGACATCGTCCACATCGACATCAGCTCTGACCTCTCGAGCACCTATCAGAACGCCTGTCTCGCGGCGAGTGAGCTGGAAGAAGGGCGCATCCACGTCGTCGACAGCCGCCATCTCTCCACGGGCGGCGGGCTGCTCGCGCTGCAGGGCGCGAAGCTGCGTGATGCCGGCGAGGATGCGGCCGCGATTGCCGCGGCGCTGCGAGAGATGGCGGAGTGCGTGGACACGAGCTTCGTGCTCGACACGCTCCAGTACATGTGGAAGGGCGGGCGCTGCTCGGGCGTGACGGCGCTGGGCGCGAACCTGCTCAAGCTCAAGCCCTGCCTGCAGATGCAGGAGGGCAAGCTCGTCGTCGGCAAGAAATACCGCGGCCCGATCGACAAGGTCTACCGCCAGTACGTCGCCGAGCGGTTCGAGGGCAAGGACGTCCTGCCGGAGCATGTGTTCATCACGCACTCCGGCGGCGTGGCGCAGGAGACGCTCGACGCGCTCGTGCAGCAGGTTCAGCAGGCCGTTCCGGGCTGCGAGGTGTTCATCACGCAGGCGGGCTGCACCGTCTCGTCGCACTGCGGCCCCGGCACGCTTGGTGTGCTGTTCCTGCACCGGGCGTAACCGCCCGAAAAACGGACAGAAAGGAAGATGGAAGGCATGAAGTTTCTCTGGGCCGTCGGCTATATCGCCGCGCTGGGGATCCTCGCGCACATCGTGGGGCAGGCGCTCCCGCGCCGGTGGTTCGACCCCGACCGCTTCCCCTATCGCTGCGCCCCGTGGGAGCAGAACGGGCGCGTCTGGCGGAAGCTCGGCGTACACCGCTGGAAGGATCACGTCCCGGACATGAGCCGCATCATGGGCGACATGGTGAAAAAGAAGCTCCCGGACGGCAATACGCCCGAGGGGCTGCGGGTGCTCGTGCTTGAGACGTGCGTGGCTGAGTGCGTCCACTGGTGGCTGGCGGTCGCGTCGCTGGGGATCTTTTTCTTCTGGCGCGGCGGCTGGGCGGTGGTGTTCTGTCTCGTGTATAACCTCCTCGGAAACCTCCCCTTCCAGATCATTCAGCGCTATAACCGCCCGCGCCTTCGCAGGCTGGCGGAGAAACGGAGACGCACATGAACATCGCCATTCTCTCCTGCAATACCGGCGGCGGGCACAACTCCGCCGCGGCGGCGATTGCCCGCGAGCTGGACGCGCAGGGGCATACTTATAAAATCTACAACACACTCGACTTTCTCCCCCCGTCCTCGGCCAGGCTCATCAGCCGCGGGCACGACTTCGCCTACCGCCACGCGCCGAAGCTCTACGGTGCGGGCTACCGCTACGAGGAGAAGCACCCGCCGGTGCTGCTGTATGAGCAGTGCGGCAAGGGGTGCCTTCCGCTGTGGGAGGCGCTCACGGAGCAGGGCGCGCAGGCGGTCATCTGCGTGCATGTGTTCCCGGCGATGATGATGACGGAGCTCTCCGGGCGGGGACTGTATCTGCCGTCTTATTTCGTGGCGACGGATTACACCTGCTCGCCCGGCGTCTCGGAGCTGGTGGTGGACGGGATCTGCATCCCGCACCCGCTGCTTGCGGAGGAGTTTGCCGCGGCGGGTCTGCCCGCGGACAGGCTCTATCCCACGGGGATCCCCGTCTCGCCGGAGTTCGCCCCGGCCGCGGATCGGGAAGCCGTCCGCGTGAAGCTCCACATGGTCGGGCGCAGCCATGTCCTCGTGCTCGCCTGCGGCAGCATGGGCGCGGGTCCTCTGCGCGGCGCGGCGGAGGTCATCCGCCAGCAGCTCGGCGAGGATGACCTGCTCGTCGTGGTCTGCGGCAGCAACCGGCGGCTCTACCGCCAGTGCCGCACGGCGTTCATGGACGATCCGCGCGTGCGGGTGCTGGGCTACACGAAGCGCATGGCGCAGTTTCTGCAGGCGGCGGATCTGCTCATCACGAAGGCGGGCGGGCTGACGACGACGGAGGCCGTCGCCGCCGGGGTGCCGATCTTCTATCTCGACGCCATCCCCGGCTGCGAGAGCCGCAACATCGACTTCATGACGCGCCACGGCTACGCGCTGGCCATCCGCGCCGAGGAGGAACTGCCCGCGCTGCTGCAGGGCTGCCTGAGCGGGGCGCTCGACCCGACGGCGATGGTACGCCGCCGCAGTGAGACGTTCCCCCGGCACGCCGCGGCCAACATCGTAAAGCTGCTCTCCGAATAAAAATTCCCCGTTTTCGCCACTTGGCGGAGACGGGGAATTTTTTGCCAAATCGGGCGGGTTGTTCATGACATGGACATACTCTCGTGGTATGATGGCAGGGACTTCACAAGGAGGGAACGCCATGATGATCGAAACCACCCGCGATATCCGTCTCAAGGACATCCGCCCGACGGTCGGGGTTTCGGAGCAGCAGCTTGAGCTGGCTCAGGGAATGGTGCGGGTGAACCATCTGTACCGCAGTGCGCTGAAGGTGGCCGTGACCCAGATGGAAATTCTGGATGAGGAGTTCTGCTCGCTCAACGACCACTCCCCCATCCACCACATCGAATACCGAATCAAGTCGCTCGACAGCATCGAGAAAAAGCTCAAGCGCCGCGGCTATGAGCTGACCATCGACAATATCTACGCGCACATTCAGGATGTGGCCGGAATCCGCGTCATCTGCAACTATCTGGACGATATCTACTATCTGCGCAGCCTGCTGACCCGGTCGGAGTCGTACCACGTCATCCGCGAGTCGGACTACATCAAAGAGCCGAAGCCCTCGGGCTACCGGAGCCTGCATCTGATTGTCGAGGTGCCGATCGTCATCTCGGAGGGGACGCTCCACCTGCCGGTGGAGATCCAGCTGCGCACCATCGCGATGGACATGTGGGCCAGTCTCGAGCACGAGCTGCGCTACAAGTCCGAGCGCGACTTCTCGGAGGCCGATGCCGCGCGCCTGCGCCTGTGCTCCGAGGCCATCAGCGAGGTCGACCGCGAGATGCAGGACATCTACCTCGGCAACGAACCGGAATACCACGCGTAATACAAACACCCGGAAAGTGCTCGGCTTTCCGGGTGTTTGCTTATACCTGAGTCGGCTTGTTTGTTCCTCCGGCACGGACAAGCCGATTCAATCACCCATTCCCCGTTAAAACACTGCACCCACACAAAAAACATCCCCCGCCGGCGAAAGCCCCGGCGGGGGATGTCCCGTCTTACGTTAAAATACAACAACCAGCAGCATCTTGAACTGCTCCTGCCCGTAGACCGCGTGGGGATGCCCCGCGGGCATCACGATGGAGTCGCCCTCGTGCAGCTCGTAGGGAACGCCGTCGATCGTGATGCGGCCGACGCCGTCCAGGCAGGTGACGAACGCGTCGCCGCCGGAGGCGTGCGTGCTGATCTCCTCATCCTTGTCGAAGGAGAAGAGCGTGACGCTCAGCGCGTCGTTCTGCGCAAGCGTGCGGCTGACGACCTGACCGGGCTGGTAGGCGACCTGCTCCTTGAGCCTGAGAACCGTGGATTTGTCGATGTTTTTCATGCCGTTCATGGGAAAAACAACCTCCTGCTGCGGAGCCTGCGCCCCGCTGATTTTCTGCTTTTTATGCCCCGACCGGATCGGGGATGTCGCCCACGCCGTTGAGAACGAGCCGCGGACGATAGGGGAACTTGGAAATATCATGGCGGTCGGTGACGCCCGAGAGGACGAGCACCGTGTCAAGGCCCGTCTCGATCCCGGCGACCATATCGGTATCCATGCGGTCGCCGATCATGGCAGCATCCTCCGAGTGGACGCCGAGAATGCGCAGGCCGGTGCGCATCATGAGCGGGTTGGGCTTGCCGACGAAATAGGCCGTCTGCCCCGTCGCCATCTCGATCGGCGCGATCATCGCGCGGCAGGCGGGGATCAGCCCCTCCTCGGATGGGCCAGTCAGGTCGCTGTTCGTGCCGATCAGGCGCGCGCCCTTGAGCACGAGCTGGACGGCCTTAACGATGTTTTCATAGTTATAGTTGTTGCCCTCGCCGATGATGACATAGTCGGGGTCGACATCGTTCATGGTGATGCCCGCGTCGTGCAGCGCCATAATCAGCCCCGCCCCGCCGATCACATAGGCGCTGCAGCCGGGAGCCTGGCTGCTGATGAAGCGCGCGGTGGCGAGCGCGCTCGTATAGAAATGGCTCTCGTCGACCTCGAGTCCCATGCGCCGCAGCTTCTGCTGTAGCTCCTTGGGCGAGCGCTCAGACGAGTTCGTCAGGAAGAGAAAGTTCTTCTTTTCGGCATAGAGCCAGTCCACAAACTCCTTTACACCGGGCAGGAGCTTGTTGCCGTGGTAGATTACGCCGTCCATATCGCAGATAAAGCCCTGCTTTTTTCTCAGTTCTTC
>OOCM01000711.1_pt1 | contig 30815 bp, 24 predicted proteins | sample 1671111 | NCBI WGS metagenome assembly OOCM01 (sample SAMN06348123, study PRJEB24527) | human gut metagenome | biome: human gut; feature: ankylosing spondylitis patient; material: feces | host: Homo sapiens | place: China | collected 2015-10 | reverse complement strand
TTCGAGTCGAGCGCGTTACGGCCTGGGCGGGTTCGTGGGCGTGGGGAGAAACGGAGGGAAACGAAGGGCCGCGCGGCGATGAGAGCGCGGGTTCGGGGGCGTGGGTAGGAACGGAACCACGCCCGCCTTGCAGCCGACGCGCTCGCAACGCGTGCCTGGGGCCGCCATCATGAGGCGTCCTGCCACGCTGCCACGCGCTCGTCACGCGTGTGGGCGTGGGGGAAATAAAAATGCCGGAGGCGGACAGGGGAAAATCGGGGGGGACGGAGCGTGGAAAGCAAAGGGCAGAGGCATGCGGGGGGGCAGAGGAGGGGAATGCGGGAGACAAGGGGCAACGAGGGGAGGGCGCGACAGAGGCTCCGGGAGCCCGCCTTCCGTTCTTCGGAGGGATCCGCCGAAAGGCCGGAAGGGCGGGAATACCGGCCTCGGCACAGTGCGGAAAAGGTTCCGCGGCCGGGAAATGTCGCCTGCACGGAGCGTTTGAGAAGGGCGTTTCCGGTCTTTGAGGGCGTCGGACTTTCGGGATCGCGCGTTTTTTCCTTTTTTCCGGGATCGCAGGCGTTTTTTCTCATCGGTCGGCATTGCCCGCCATCGGCGCTGAGGCAGGATACGAAACGGCAAAATCACAGGAAAAAGCCGTGTTCCGCCTCAAGAAATGCAGGATTTTTTCGTGATGAAAGGCGCGCGCTTCCGCCCCGAGCAGGGCGGACGGAAGACTCCCTGCGCTATTTTCCCTGTTATTCCGATAAAGTGCCGGATCAGCGCCTGCAGCGTTCGTGTTTCCGGGCACAGGGAGCGGATTTTTTCTGCTGTCGGACCGGCTTTCCGCAAAGGTGGAAAAGAACAGGGAAAAAACAGAAAAATGGAGAAATTTTGAAGAAATCGAAGAAAAATGAAGAATCAATTGTGGACAGAAAAAGGAAAAAAAGAGGAAAAATTTATGTGACATTTAAATTATCAAATCTTATCACTGGGTTAATATAAAAAGCCCGACAGGCGGACAGTTGAAAACTTTTCCAAACATGATAAGGGCTTACTTGTGCAGCGCATTGTGGATGAGGCGTCTGCGGCATAGTGCGGATTTTTGCGCCATGCCGATGGTATTTTCCTTTGTTCTTCTGTAAACATTTTCCGTTATGAAAGAAATCTGGTCCTCCATACTCAACGAACTTCGCAGCAGAGTTCCCGAAGGCAAGTTCAAGGTCTTTCTTGAGCCCCTGAAGGGCGATGTGGTCAAACTGGCGCATACTGACCGTTCCGGCGGTCAGGGTCTCCTTATTGAGCCTGTCGGAACCTGCGAATGGGAAATTCGTCTCACCGCCATGAACGACTTCATGGCGGCTCAGGTGCGTGATCAGTTTTCCCAGGCCATAGCGGAAGTGGCGCTGTCGATTCTCGGCAGCCGCGCCAAGGTGACGGTGCGCGCCTCCTCTTCCCGCAAAAAGGCGGAACTGCCCCGTCCGACCAGCCTTGAGCAGCTTGCGACCTCCATTCCTTCCACGGCTCCTGCCGTGCTCATTGCCGACAAGCAGCTCGATTTGCCCATGCCTCTGCCCCGCGTCCGCACGTTCAATCCTGCGATGATGAAGGGCTGGAAGCATTCCTTTGAAGATTTCGTGGTCGGCCCCTGCAATCAGATCGCCTATGCTGCGGCCAGCAACATTCTCGAAGCCAGCGCTCCCGTGGACATGGTTTTTCTCTGTGCCGGCGCAGGTCTCGGCAAGACGCATCTCACGCAGGCCGTGGGACGCGCCCTCAGCCTCGAAGCCGACAAGCGTCAGGTACGCATGGAATATCTCACGGCCGAGGAATTCACCTCGCAGTTCGTGCAGGCCATGAAGTACAAGACCATCGACCAGTTCAAGGAACGCTTCCGCCAGCTCGACATGCTGCTGCTTGAAGACGTGCATTTTCTCCGCGGCAAGGACCGCACCCAGGAAGAACTGCTTTCCACCATCAAGAACCTTCAGGATCACGGCGGGCGCGTCGTGCTGACGAGTTCCTTCGCTCCCCGCGATCTGGCGGGCGTGGACTCCCAGCTCGTTTCCCGTTTCTGCTCCGGCTTCGTGGCCAGCATGGAACGTCCCAACCGTGATACCCGTCTGCACATCCTTCAGGAAAAGGCCCGCCGTCAGTGCATGGTGCTGCCTTCCCGCGTGGCCGATCTTCTGGCCGACCGCATCACCGGCGACGTGCGCCTTCTGGAAAGCTGCCTGCACAACCTCATGCTGCAGTCGCAGTTCACGGGACATACCGTCACCGAGGAAATGGCCATCGAGGTCATCCGCAACGTGGCGCGCACCAGTCCGAGCCTCAGCCTTGAAGATGTCGTGGAGCTCATCTGCCGCAGCTTCGATCTCACGCCCGCGCAGCTTTCCTCCAAGTCCCGCAGACAGAATCTTGTTCTGGCCCGCAACACGGCCTTCTTCCTTCTGCGCAAGCATACCGATCTTACGCTGGAACAGATCGGCGAACGCTTCAACCGCAGACATTCCACGGTCATCAAGGGCATCACGGCAGTGGAGCGCGAAATGAGCCGCCACTCCGCGCTCGGCGGTCAGATCGAGCACGCCGTGTCCATGATCGAGCGTTCGGCCATGCTTGCCTAATCGTTTCCCGTTATGTCGCCCTGCCCCGTGCGGGGCTTTTTTTTGCCCAAAGGCGGCCCGCCGGGGTCTGTTGCCACGGCTTTGGCTGTTGCGACTTTTTTCCCGCGGCGGAGCTCTGAAACTGCGGAAGCTGCGGAAGCGGCGGAACGACGGAAGCTCTGGAGCTCTGGAACGGAGGAAGCGGCGGAACGCGGAAGCCGGATCTGCCCCGGCGCGGAGCCATGGCCGGAAACGGAAGTCGGCGGCCTGATGAGCGCGGGCAAACGCCGTGACGGCTGCATGGCCGGTGAACGACAATGACGCGGGCGGGGGAGACGTCGGCTGCCGGATTTGCGGCAGAGGCTGCGCGGGAACGGAAAACACGCATATTCTCATATTTTAAGGATAATGCCTGAGACTATACCTTCTGCGGCGGCGCAAAAGAGCGGAAAACGCTGGCATGCCGGAGGATGAGGCGGCCCGACTCCCACCGATGCAGGCGCGGCGCCGCTGCTCTCGTGGGGGCGTCGGCCAGAGGAACTGCACCGGGCCGCTTTTCTGGAACGCCCCGGGCGGCGGCCCCTCCATGCGCTGCGGAAAGCGGGCACAGATGGCAAAACAGGCGTGGATGGCCAGGCGATACGGGAGCCAGTTATGCGCCGTGTCGACAGTTTTCTGTCGGAAAAAATGCTTTTGAACGCGGAAAATCATGCTGTTTCTGGTAGTTATGCGTCTTTGAAAAGCGCTCTTTTTTTCTTTTTCTGATGCAGAAAAACGAAACAGGGCGCAACGGGGAAGCTGTTTTTATGGTACAAAAGAGAATATGCGTCGTATCCGATATTTTTTTCGGCGCTGTTCCGATCCGACACGCGGTCGTATTTCGTTGCGGCCGTTTTTTCTTGTCGAGCACCTTTTCTCTTCTCTTTCTTCTTTCCTGTTTTGCGATGCAACGGACATAACTGACCGGGCGGCGCAGCGATATTCCGCTGTAAAATTCTGATGACAAGAAGCACGGAACAGTCTAGGAATATTGTCCAAAAGCGTATTTTCAGCCTGTCTGTCCGTTGCGGTTGCCGTTTCCGGCGTTGTGACGGTCGTGCCGAGCGCTTTTCGGTATGCAGAACATGCGCGGCATGTCGGCCCCTGCCGTTGTTGAGTGAAAAGTGGTTCCGCAGCTTTCCTGTTTCACCCGCATGAAACGCCGTTGCTTTCGGCGCGGGCGGAAGGGAGGCTCGGCGTGTGAGGCATGAGGTTCATGCCGGAGGGAGGAAAAAGGTGACGAATGTTCTTTTCGGTCTGACTGTGGAAAGCAGCAATCAGGCCATTCTTGATATGGTGTTCAACAAGGCGCACGAGGCCAGGTATTTCAGCCTGTCCACGCTGCCCGCCGAAGGAGGTCTGCCGGGATCGCGCTTTCTCGACTTCATGCGCAGCGCCAGCGACGGACTGATATACTTCGGCGTAGGCACGGGCAAGCCCTGCAACGAAGACATCGAGGCGCATCCCGTGGTGACGCTGAGCGGTTCCTTCGTGGGCGACGATACGGGCGAGTCGGAACACAGACAGCTCATTTCCTTCCGCATCACCGGCGGGGTGCGTCGCTGCGACAATCCCGAAGCGGAGCGGGAATACTGGGAAAGAAATCCCGGTTCCCGCAAAATGTGGGAAAAAAGCATGGACAGCTTCGTCATCTACTGTCTCTGGCAGGGAGAAGGCGAGCTTTATCAGGTGTATAAGAACGACCGGATCTACCGCCTCCGCTTCGGCTTCGGCGGCGTGAACCCCAGGCCGTTCCACTACAGCGTGAACGAAGCGCTCTGCGTCGGCTGCGGCTCCTGCGTGGAAGCCTGCACCGCCGGCATCATGACGCTGGAAAACGGCAAGGCTCGCATTCCCTTCCAGCACTGCTACGAGTGCGGCGTGTGCCGGAAGGCCTGTCCGCAGGGAGCCATAGAAAAATCAACCCGTTCCGATCTGCTGGGAGAATGATCGATGCGCACGTTATGGGCTCGTTACAGGGATATCCCCCTGCTGAAAAAAATGTTTGTCGCCATGCTGGCGGGTATCGTCGTCGGCATCATACTCGGCCCGAAGGCGGAGGTCATGGCTCCTCTGGGCACGCTCTTCCTGCAGCTTCTGCAGATGATTGCCCTGCCGCTCATCATCGTGAACCTGCTCTCCGGTCTCTGCTCGCTGGATGATCCCAAGCTCTTCGGCCGCATAGGCGTGCGCGTGCTTCTCTACTACTGCCTGACCACGGTTTTTGCCATGATCATCGCCGTGGTGGTGGGTTGGCTCATCCGGCCCGGACTGGGCTTCATTCTGAGCGGCGACTTCGTGCTCAACAGCAAGGCCACCCCGTCCATCGGCGCGACCATACTGTCCATGATTCCCTCGAACGTCTTTACGGCGCTCTCCGACGGCAAGTTCGATCAGGTCGTCATTTTCGTGGCCATCTTCGGCATGTCCACGCTGTTCCTGCCGGCCGCGGATCGTGAACGCATCCGCAGCCTGTCGGATATCTTCGTCAGGGCCTTCAACAAGATCATGGGCGCCGTCATGCTCTATGCCCCCATAGGCATCTTTGCGCTCATGGCGCGTACCTTCGGGCGCTACGGACTGTCCATGGGCGGCCCCATCGCCAAGTATGTGGTCAGCGTCTACATTTCCGTGGCCCTCATGTTCTGCGTGTACCTGCTGCTCCTGTATGTGTTCGTGCGCATGAAGCCCGGATACTTTCTGCATCGTTCCGGCCCCGTCATCGTGTCGGCGGCCAGCACCTGTTCCAGCATCGCCACGCTGCCGGTCAATCTGAAGGCCGCCGAAGATCTGGGCGTGCCCAAGGGCGTGTACAGCTTCACCATTCCGCTGGGCAATCAGCTCAACCGCGACGGCATGGGCATCTTCTTCGCCATGTCGTTCATGTTCACCGCGCAGGCCGCCGGCGTGGACTTCACGCTGGCGGAACTCGGCAAGATGATCCTGCTCAGCCTGCTGCTTACCCTGGGCGGCGGCGGTATTCCCGGCGGCGCCATGGTGTTCCTGGCGCTCATCTTTGAAACCTTCGGCCTGCCGGTGGAAGTGGTGGCCGTCATTGCGGGCATTCACACCATCAATGAAATGGGGCTCACCACCATGAACTGCCTCGGCGACCTGGTGGGGACCGTCATTGCCACCTTCAGCGGCAAGGACAGGAAGAATCTTCCCTCCGAAGCGACGAACTAGCAGCTCTGGCGCAAACCTCTGAACAAAGACCGGAACCGGCAACGGAACCGGTCTTTGTTGGTTTAAAAGAGCACCCCCGGCCGGGCTGGGGGGAGGGGCGAAAACGTATGTGCGGTCGACGAACTGAGGCAGAGAGAGGCGCGGCGTTCGGCGCAGGGAGGCGGGCGCGGGGCAGGGGGGCGCGCTTTCTGAGAACAGGAAACCGGCCGTGGAGGCAGAGAGGGGAGGGGGCGCCCGAAGAGAGCGGAATATATGGAATAGGCGGAAGATGCGGAAAATACGCGCGCAAAGCTCACGCCGTCAGGCAGGGCGCGGGAAAACGACTTCCGCCGCATCGCGCACAGGCACGGCCCGCAAATCGACGGGCTGTCTTTTGGCGCATGCTCCGAGAGGGCGAGCCGGAAGAGAGCTCGCCGCTCAACGCCGCGCACAGCGCAGAAGGAAAACGGCGCGGGCTATATTTCGCGGCAGCACCAGATGACGCGGCCGATGACGCGCACGCTTCCGGCAAGATCGCCGTGCAGATCCACGCTGATGGGGGAATATTCGGGATTGCGGCTGCGCAGCACCAGCGTTCCGCCCGGCAGAGTTTCCACCTGCTTGATGTAGATTTCCTCGTTGATGCCCATGGCGTAGATGGCGTGTCCGTAGATCTGGCACTTGCTCTGATCGACCAGCACCATGTCGCCGTGACGGATATCCGGTTCCATGCTGTCGCCGCAGACCTTCATGAGCACCATTTTGTCGGGATTGCCCTTGCGGCAGAGCCAGTCCTGCCGGAACGAGAAATAGGAGAGCACCTCACCGTCGGTTTCCAGACTGCCCTTGCCTGCGGCGAGCCGTGCGGCCACGAGCGGCACCATGACCAGACCTATGGAGTCCGGCCCGGAACCCACTTCGCTGAAAAAGCTTTCGCCGCGCGCCCGATGACGCCGCACAAGATCGTCCTGCGCGGCATCGCGCCTTTCGGCGGCCGGTGCGGCGGGAGCGCCCTGCCTTTCCGGTTCTCTGCCGAAGAAGATCCAGTCCGTGGACAGCCCGAACTGAGAGGCCACTTTCAGAACCCAGCCGTCGGGAATGCGCCCCTTGCGACGGGCCTGACTCACGGCCTGCGGAGACACGCCGAGAAGCTCGGCGAGCTGGCTGTCGCGCCGGAGTCCGGCTCCCTGAAGGAGGCGATCGAGAGTGTCAGGAGTAGTGCTGTTCATGACCTATGTTTAATGGGAAGACTTGAAAAAGTCAATCATAAATTAATAAATGGAAAAATGGTAAAAATGTAAATTTTTAGTTGACAAAATAAATAAAACTGGCAAAAGGGAGTCGTGTTCAACACAAAAAATCAATGAGATTTTTCAAGGAGCATCCCTATGGCTATGAGTGACGATATCCGCAGCGTGCGTTCCTTTCTTGGTGCCCTGAATGTCGAAACGTTCAGTCCTGCGCTGGTTGCCCTTGCCTGCAGCAACCTTGAGGCTCTGGCCGAGCAGGCCGAGGCTCTGGAAAACACCCCTCTTGCCGTGCGCGGCAGCCGTCGCCGCCGCTCGTCTCCTGCGCCGGTGCGTCGCATGGAAATGCTTTCCCTGTTGCAGTAGGGACATGTTTCGCGCGTGTTCCGGGCGCGGAGTCAAAGGAAAGGCGCGCCCGGAACGCGACGCGTTTCCAGAAAGAAGCCGGAGGCCTATCCGGGGCGACGTTCCGGGTGGCGGCTGCTCCGGGCCGGGCTTTTTCCCTACGGCGTTTCAAGGCGCATTTTTTGGCGATTGTCGACTTGGCAAAGGCGGCGGTTCCCGATAGGGTACGCCCATGAAGGATGAGCATGAACATACGGCGCCTGCCGAAGCCGTGACTGCCCGCAACAAGACGCGGCCGTCCGGAGACGGCGTGCATGACAGCGTAGGGGAACTGCGTCTGCTGTTCGAGCTTTCGCAGATCATCGACAGTTCCACGGCCATGAACCGGACGCTGGAGTCTACGCTGGCGTTCATGGCGCAGCATCTGCACATGATGCGCGGCATGATCACGCTGGTATCTCCGCATTCCGGCGAGATTTACATTGAAACGGCCTACGGCCTGAACCCCTCCCAGCAGAAGCGCGGTCACTATGCGCCCGGCGAGGGCGTGATAGGCCGGGTGATCCAGAGCGGTCAGCCCATGGTGGTTTCCAATGTGTCGGACAGTCCCCTGTTTCTGAACCGCACCCGTTCCCGCGATCTGTGCAAGGAGACCATCTCGTTCATATCCGTGCCCATCAAGCAGGAGGACAAGGTATTCGGCGCGCTTTCGGTGGACCGGCTTTTTGCCGACGCCGTGACGCTGGAGGAAGACGAGCGCCTGCTCACCGTGATTGCCTCCATGATCGCGCGGGCGGCCAAGGCCCGCCAGAAGGTCATGGACGAGCGCCGGGCCGTCATTGAAGAGAACATGCGCCTGCACAATGCGCTCTCCTCGCCGCTGCGCCCGCAGGGCTTTGTGGGCAGTTCGGAGTCCATGTGCCGCATTTACGAGCAGATAGCGCAGGTGGCGCCTTCGACCACCACGGTGCTGCTGTACGGCGAAAGCGGCACGGGCAAGGAGCTGGCGGCGCGTTCCATTCATTCCGCCAGCGGCAGAAGTTCCGGACCGTTCATTTCGCTTAACTGTGCGGCCCTGCCGGAAAGCCTCATCGAAAGCGAGCTGTTCGGCCATGAGAAGGGGGCCTTTACCGGAGCTTCCGGCGTGCGCAAGGGCCGCTTTGAGATGGCCGACGGCGGCACGCTTTTTCTGGATGAAGTGGGCGAGCTTTCCCTCATTACGCAGGCCAAGCTGCTGCGCGTGCTTCAGGAGCGACGTTTCGAGCGTCTGGGCGGCATGGAGAGCATCGACGTGGATGTGCGCATCATCACGGCCACCAACCGCAGCCTGAAGGACATGGTGGAGGAGGGCACGTTCCGGCGAGATCTTTTCTACCGGCTCAACGTTTTTCCGATCCATATGCCGCCGCTGCGCGAGAGACGGAGCGACATTCAGCCTCTTGCGGTGTGGTTTGCGGAGAAGTTCGCGGGCAGAAACGGCAGAAAGAACATACGCGTGTCGCTTGCGGTCATGGACATGCTTCAGCGCTACCGCTGGCCGGGCAACATTCGCGAGCTGGAAAACGTGATGGAGCGTGCCGTGCTGCTGATGGGGCCGGAAGGCATCATTCTTCCTCAGCATCTGCCGCCCGAACTGCACAGCGCGCACTGTCCCTTCGGCACGACGGGAACGCACGGCGCTTCGGAGGCGTTCACGGGAACCGGGACGCTGCAGGAGCGGCTGGACGAGCTGGAGCGCGCCTGCATTGTGGACGCTCTGGCCCGCTGCGACGGGCATATGGGCCATGCGGCGCAGATGCTGGGCCTTACCGAGCGGGTCATGGCGCTGCGCATGAAAAAGCACGGCATCAGCTACAAATCCTTCCGCAGGCACGACGATCATGCCGGAGGCGCGCAGGGGGGCTCTCCCACGCTGCATTGATTCCGCGCAGGGGAGCGAGGTTCTGCGCCTGCCGACCCGGCAGAGGCGGCGCTTTCCCTGTTTGATCCGTGATGCCGTTTTTTTGCTCCGATTCCGGCCCGTGCCTCTGCTGCGCCTCTTCATGGCTGCATCCGGCTTCGGCCTGAGATGTCGACGTTGTTCCGATTTCCGGGCTCTCGGGCGGGCCTGTGGGCGGAACATCGTTTTCGCCCCGGCTTTCCTATGATCGGTTCTGGATTCCGGCCTTCCGTTTGTCGGGCGGCCGTGATTCCGGTCGTGGGCTGAGTCAGGGGCGAGTTCGGTTTCTCCGGCCGGCTCTCCGTTTTCGGGGGCTGCCGATGCGCTTGTCGGCGGCTTCGCCGTTCCCGCATCCTTCCAGCGCTGTTCCTGCTCCGGTTCCGCACCATTTCCGCGGCTGCGGCTCATAGTTCCGGTCTTGGCCCCGTTGCCCGGGTTTTCCGGCTGGAACATCGTTGCTCCCGTTTTCGAGGCTTTTCGTCCTGCACCCGGTTGTGCCGCGCTCATGGCGTTTCGTCCCGTGCCTGCCGGATGCGTTTTTCCCCCGCCTTTCCGGCTGATCTTCCCGGTCTTTCGCTTCCCGTCTCTTTTTCTCTCCCGTGCTTCGTTCCTCCCGGCATCCCTGCGCGGAAGGTTCCTCCGCAGCGCCACGGGCTTTTCCCGGTCTGCGCTTTCCCCTCGCTTCGTTCGCGCTTCGGTTTTGCTGCGCCCGCTTCCCCTCCTGTCCGTCCGCACTCCGCATTCCCACGTTCGCGCACCGCACCCCGTCTGCGCCCGGCCCCACGTTCGTGCCGCGCCCCCCCCACGCCCACGCTCCATCGGCCCCTCCCGCCCGGGCCGCGCTTCCCGATTCGCCGGACATGACGTTAAAAAAAGAGAGACCCGCAGGAGGAGCAGCGTCCTGCGGGTCTCCGCGTCCGGAGGGGAGCCTTCCCCGCCCCTTCCAGCCGCTTAAGATGTTACAGACCGGAATGTCTCAGGCGTTCCAGCGCTTCGTCGGTATCCGTGTCGGTACCGAAGGCCGTGAGCCTGACGTAGCCTTCGCCGCACGGGCCGAAGCCGACACCCGGCGTGCAGACCAGAGAGAGCCGGTCGAGCAGAAGATGGAAGAAGTCCCAGGAACCCATGCCGTCCGGCGTCTTCACCCAGATGTAGGGAGCGTCCACGCCGCCGCGGCAGGCAAGGCCCAGCGCTTCGACGCCGCTTCTGATGCGGGCGGCATTGGCCATGTAGCCGCGGATGTCTTCCCGGATCTGGCGCTGTCCTTCGGGGGAGTACACGGCCTCGGCCGCGCGCTGCACGATGTAGGGGCAGCCGTTGTAGCGCGTGCTCTGGCGGCGCTTCCACATTTCGCGGAGGCTGATGCGGTCGCCGTTCACGCCGCGGGCGGTCACGCCGGCGGGAATGACGGTGAAGGCGCAGCGCAGACCGGTGAATCCCGCCGTCTTGGAGAAGGAACGGCATTCCACCGCCACTTCTTCCGCGCCGGGAATCTCGAAGATGCTGTGCGGAATGTCCGTGGCGTCGGGCCGGATGAAGCTTTCGTAGGCGGCGTCGTAGATGATGAGCGAATCGTGACGCACGGCGTAGTCCACCCAGGCGGCGAGGGCATTGCGGTCCAGCACCGTGCCGGTGGGGTTGTTGGGGTAGCACAGATAGATGACGTCCGGCACATGGTCCTCATCGGGGAAGTCCGGCACGAAGTTGTTTCCTTCGGTGCAGGGCAGGTAGATGAGGTTGCTCCAGCGATCGCCGAGCCAGGTGCCGGCGCGGCCGCACATGGCGTTGGAATCCACATAGACCGGATAAACCGGATCGGTGACCGCCACGCGGCAGGACTGGGAAAAGAGTTCCTGAATCGCGGAAACGTCGCACTTGGCGCCGTCGCTGATGAAGATGTCGTCGGGATCGATGTTCACGCCGCGGGAGCGGTAGTCGTGTTCGGCGATGACCTTGCGCAGAAAGTCGTATCCCTGTTCCGGTCCGTAGCCGCGGAAGGAGGCGGTCTGTCCCATTTCGTCCACGGCGCGGTGCAGGGCGTCGAGCACGGCGGGAACGAGCGGACGGGTGACGTCGCCTATGCCGAGGCTGATGACCTTCCGGTCAGGATGCTGTTCACGGTGCTTGCGCACCTCTTCGGCCACGGCGGCGAAAAGATAGGAGCCGGGAAGGGCTTCATAGTATTCGTTGCTGCGGATCATAATGCTGCTCCCTATTAGTCCTTGAGAAAAAAGGTTCCGGTAAAGGTGATGTTGGCCGGGCCGGTCATGAGAACGTGGCCGGAGTGGCGATCCCATTCGATGTCGAGACTGCCGCCCGGAAGTTCCATGTTCAGACGCCGTCCCGTGCGGCCGGTGAGCACGCAGGCCACGGCGGCGGCGCAGGCGCCGGTGCCGCAGGCGAGGGTTTCTCCGGCGCCGCGTTCCCACACGCGCATGCGGGCATGGCTTTCGTCCAGAATCTGCACGAACTCGGTGTTGGTGCGTTCCGGGAACCACGGATGATGCTCAAACTGCGGGCCGAGCACGGGAAGATCGAGGCTTTTTGTGTCGTCCACGAAGACGACGGCATGGGGATTGCCCATGTTCACGCAGGTGACGTTCCAGCGCTGACCGGCCGCTTCGAGGGGAGCGTTGATGCAGGGTTCTTCTTCGCCTGCGCCGTCGCCGGGCTGCACGGGAATGTTTTTCCGCGCAAGCTCCGGCCTGCCCATGTTCACGCAGACGCGGAAGTCTTGTCCGTCATCGTTTTTGAGGATGTGCAGCAGCTTCACGCCCGAGCGCGTTTCCAGCCGGATGACGGGCTTTCTGACAAGGCCGCGCTCCCAGACGAAGCGTCCCACGCAGCGGGAGGCGTTGCCGCACATGCCGGCTTCCGAGCCGTCGGCGTTGAACATGCGCATGGCCACATCCGCGCTGTCCGGGTGTTCGGGAGGCAGAATGAGCACCAGGCCGTCCGAGCCAATGCCGAAGTGCCGGTCGCTCACAAGACGGGCCAGAGCGGCGATGTCGGATTCGGTGCCTGCGCCGCGGTCGGGGAAGACCGGGCGGTCGAAGGCGTTCAGGTATACGTAGTCGTTGCCGCAGCCTTCCATTTTGATGAACGGTATTTCACGCATGATGATCTTCTCCGGGAGTGTGAAAGACTTCTTCGGTGGCGGAAGCGGTTTCCGCATCGTGGGCCTGTTCCGCCTGACGGCGGAGGGCGTCTCTGTAGTCGAGGGGCATGACCTTGACGAAGAGCGGCAGGGAGGCGTCCCAGTTGTCGAGCAGGGATGCGGCCCTGGAGCTTCCGGTGCAGGCGACATGCTTTTCGAGCAGGGTGCGCAGCAGTCGGCGATCCTCTTCCTGCCATACGGATTCGAGATCCACGCTCTCGATGTTGCAGCGGTTCTGGAAGTGCTCGTCGGCGTCGTACACGAAGGCGGTGCCGCCGCTCATGCCGGCGGCGAAGTTGTAGCCGGTGCGTCCGAGCACCACCACGGTGCCGCCGGTCATGTATTCGCAGCCGTGGTCGCCCACGCCTTCCACCACGGCGCAGGCGCCGGAATTGCGAACGGCGAAGCGTTCGCCGGCCTGCCCGCAGAAGTAGGCTTCGCCGGAGGTGGCGCCGTAGAGGGCCACGTTGCCGATCACGGCCTGATCGGCGGCCATGAAGCGGGCGCGGGAGGAGGGACGTACCACGATGGTGCCGCCGCAGAGGCCCTTGCCCACATAGTCGTTGGCGCTGCCTTCCACGTCGAGCCGGATGCCGGGAGCCAGGAAGGCGCCGAGGCTCTGTCCGGCATGACCGTGCAGATGAATGTTCAGACTGCCTTCGGGCAGGCCGTCGGCGCCGAAGCGGCGAACCACGCTGCCGGAAAGACGCGTGCCTGCGGCACGGTCGGTGTTGCGTATGACGCCCTCGAAGAAGGCGATGGAATTGGTTTCGTTCAGCACGGGCAGGGCTGCGCGCTCCATGTCCTGTTCCAGCGTTGTGGAGGGCGAGGGCGTATGGGTGCGCACGGCGGTGCGGGGCGAGTTCTGCGGCGAGCAGGCCGTTACGCGGGACAGATCCAGGCCCGCCGCGCGGCCGGAACGATCGGTGCGCGGCACGAGCAGGTCGCTGCGGCCCGTGATTTCCTCAAGGGAGCGGTAGCCGAGCGCGGCCAGATGACGGCGCACGTCTTCGGCCAGAAGGCGCAGGCAGTGCGCCACGTCTTCGGCGCAGCCCTTGAAGCGGCGGCGCATTTCGTCATCCTGCGTGGCGAGTCCCGCCGGACAGCGGCCCTTCATGCAGTTTCTGCACATGACGCAGCCGAGGCTCACCATGAGCAGGGTGCCGAAGGCGAATTCCTCGGCGCCGAGCATGGCGGCCGTGACGATGTCGCGACCGGTGCGCAGAAGACCGTCGGTCTGAAGGGTGATGCGGTCGCGAAGCCCGGAGGCCTCGAGGGCCTGTCTGGTTTCGGCCAGGCCCGATTCCCAGGGCATGCCCACATGATGAATGGCGGAATGGGGGCTTGCGCCGGTGCCGCCGTCGTGACCGGAAATGACCACGCAGTCGGCTCCGGCCTTGGCCACGCCCACGGCCACGGTGCCCACGCCGCTTTCGGACACGAGCTTCACGGAGATGCGGGCTTCGGGATTGAGACGGCGCAGATCGTAGATGAGCTGGGCCAGATCCTCGATGGAGTAGATGTCGTGATGCGGGGGCGGCGAAATGAGGGACACGCCGGGCATGGTGCCGCGCACGCGGGCGATGGTGAGGGTCACCTTGCAGGCGGGAAGCTGTCCGCCTTCGCCGGGCTTGGCGCCCTGCGCGGCCTTGATCTGGATTTCTTCGGCATGCACCAGATATTCGGCCGTCACGCCGAAGCGGCCCGAGGCCACCTGACGCACGCGGGAGCGCACGTCGTGCACGCCTTTTTCGTCCGCGACGGGTTCGTTTCTTGCCGGATCCTCGCCGCCTTCGCCGCAGTTGGATACCGCGCCCACAAGGTTGCAGCCTTCGGCGATGGCGCGGTGGGCCTCGTCGCTGATGGCGCCGAAGGAAATGGCCGCGCCCACGAAGCGGCGCATGATGGAGGAGGCATCCTCCACGGCGTCGAGGGGCAGGGGCTGACGATCCGAGGCGAAGGTCATGAGCGAGCGCAGGGCGAAGACCGGATTTTCGGTATCGTTGCAGAGCGACGTGAAGCGCTGCCAGGCCTGCGAATCCGCATCGGCGCGGGAGCGCACGGCCTCGTGCAGGGCGCGCACGGTTTCAGGGCTCCACACGCGGGGCATGGAGGCGGGAGAGATCGTGGCGTTCCAGGCTCTTTCGTGGCGCAGCGAGGCGTCGCGGGCGATGGTGTCGAGTCCTTCGCCTTCCACGGCGCAGGCCGTGCCGGTGAAATAGCGTTCGGTCACGTCGCGGGAGAGACCCGTCGCCTCGAAGGGCGCGGAGCCGAGGAAGGAACGCAGCGTGGAGATGCCGAGACGGGCAAAAGCCTTGAGCATGCCCTTTCTGAGCGCGTTGACATAGTGTTCTTCGGCGTCTTCGGGCTCAAGGGGAGCGCCGTCCTTCTTCAGACGACCGGCGGCGGCCAGTTCGCGCACCTTTTCCAGCGCGGCGTGGGGGTACACGGCGTTCACGCCGTAGCCCGCGAGCTCGGCCATGTGCATGACTTCGCAGGCTTCCGCGCTTTCGGCGATGATGCCGCAAAGATGCCGCAGGCCCCGGCGGATGAGATGATGATGAAGACCGGAGCAGGCAAGCAGCGCGGGAATGGGTGCGCGGCTCGCGGTCATGGCGGCGTCGCTCACGATGAGCAGGGTGGCGCCTTCGGAAAGCGCTTTTTCGGCGTCGGCAAAGAGCCGGTCGAGAGCTTCTTCGAGATCCTTTCCGGTGCCGGGGGCGGGGAAGGTGGCATCCAGCGTGGCGGCGCGCACCGTGGCCTTCTTCGAGGCGCGGATGCGGCGCATGTCGCCCGCGGTGAGGAAGGGATGAGGCAGACGTAGCATGGCGCAGCTTTCAGGACGGGGATCGAGCAGATTGCCTTCCCTGCCGGCGTAGCCCATGAGCGACATGGAGAGCTGTTCGCGGTAGGGGTCGATGGGCGGATTGGTCACCTGGGCGAAGCGCTGCCGGAACCAGTTGAACAGGGTCTGCGGCTCGTCGGAGAGGCAGGGCAGAGGATGGGTGCTGCCCATGGACGACACCGGTTCCTGCGCGTTTTCCGCCATGGGCACGAGCACGTTCCGCACCCAGGCATCGTCGCAGCCGGCAAGGCGCAGGCGCACGTCGAGAGGCGGAAGCTCTCTTTCCTTGGCTTCGCCGCCGTTCAGGTTCTCAAGGCGCACGGAATGCTTCTGAAGCCAGCGGCGCCACGGCTGAGAACGCACCACCTGTCCCTTGATTTCGGCATCGGGAGCCAGATGATGGCGCACGATGTCGGCCAGAATCATGCGTCTCGGCCGAAGCTGTCCGCGCTGCACCACGCGCTCTTCCGATTCGTCCACAATGCCGCTTTCCGAGCCGAGCACGAGCAGACCGTCGCGGCTCATGGTCCAGCGGCAGGGGCGCAGACCGTTTCTGTCGAGCATGGCGCCCACGCGCCGCCAGCCGTCGGTGAACACGAGGCAGGTCGGGCCGTCCCAGGGTTCCATGAGGGCGGAGTGGTATTCGTAGAAGGCGCGCTTGTTGTCGCCCATGACGAAGGTGGATCCGAAGGGTTCGGGAATCATCATCATGAGGGCGTGGGTGAGATCGCGGCCGCCGCGCACGAGAAGTTCGAGCACGTTGTCGAGACTGCCGGAATCGGAGGTGAAGGGGCTGACCACGGGAAGCGCCTCGCGGAGCTTTTCGCCGAGAAGATCCGAGTCGAGCACGGCTTCGCGCACGCGCATGCGGGCCACGTTGCCGCGCAGCGTGTTGATTTCGCCGTTGTGCGCGCTCATGCGGAAGGGCTGCGCCAGCGGCCAGGCGGGCAGGGTGTTGGTGGAAAAGCGTTCATGGAACACGGCAAAGGGCGCCGCGCAGTCCGGTTCGCGCAGGTCGGCGTAGAATTCGCCGAGCCGCGAGCCTGCCAGCATGCCCTTGTACACGATGCTGCGGCAGGAGCAGCTTGCGAAATGAAAGTCGCGCGGATGCGCGCCTTCTTCGGTCAGAAGGCGCGACAGGGCGTTTTCCGTGAGATGGCGGGCCAGAAAGAGCAGGCGCTCGAAGGCGTCGCCGCCTTCCTCTCCGGAGGGAAGTTCCCTCTTGGGCAGAATGAGAAGCTGTTCCATGACGGGAAGCGTGTTCGCGGCCCGCTCATCAAGAATGGAGGCGTCCACGGGCACGCTGCGGCCGTCGGCAACCATAAGGGCGCAGGAGGCGAAGATTTCGCGAAGCTTCTGCAGGCACAGATCCTTCAGCTTGTCGCTTCGGGGAAGAAAGAGCTGGGCGACGGCAAAGGGCGCGTCGGCGGTAAGATGCCACTGACGACGGAAGAAATCGTGCGGCAGCGGAAAGAGCAATCCTGCTCCATCACCGCTTTTTCCGTTGCCGCCGCCGCGATGGGCCATGCGCGCCATCGCTTCCAGAGACATGGTGATGACCTGTCGGCGGCTTATGCCGTCCAGATGGGCGACAAAACCCACGCCGCAGGCGTCGTGTTCTTCATGGGGATTGAAAAGTCCGTTCATTCGTCACTCCCGGGGAAGGCGGGTAGTTGGAGAAAAAGGTGTCCCTGCCGGACGGTTCCCGGCAGGAGGAAGCGGCGGGTCGTCATGGCCGCCGCAGGGTGGGGCGTGTTCCGCCCGGCAGGGGCGTGTCCGGATGCCGGGCCTGTCGCCGGGGGAGACGACAGGCCCTTTTCATCAGTGCATCCAGAGCATTTCCGCGTAGGAGGGCAGAGGCCAGTGGTCGGCACAGATCATGCGTTCCAGCGCGTCGCAGTGTTCGCGGCAGCGCTGCATGGCGGGCAGCACGCCGTCGCGGGCGGCGCGGGCCGCGGCATGAAGGTCTTCGGCGCCGTGCAGCACGGCAAGGTTTTCTTCCAGGCTCGCGGCGGTCATGGCCAGCGCGGAGGCGTGCTGGCGAAGGGCGCTGAAGCGTTCCAGTTCGGGTTCGGCTTCGCCGAGCACGGCGCGGGTTCTGGTGACCAGATCGGCGGCTTCGCTCTGTTCGCGCAGGGCGGCGGGCAGCACGTGGGTGCGGATCATTTCCAGCATCACGGCGCCCTCGATGCTCACGCTCTTGGCGTAGTTGTCCAGCAGGATGTCCTGACGGGCGAGCATTTCGCGTTCGGAGAGCACGTTCTGGCGCAGGAACACGTTCATGACGTCCGGCGAGCTGTAGCGTTCCAGCGCGTCCACGGTGTTGGAAAGGTTGAGCAGTCCGCGGCGTTCGGCTTCGACGGGCCAGGTTTCGGCGTAGCCGTTGCCGTTGAACACCACGTTCTGATGTTCGCGGAACAGGCGGGGCAGCAGTTCCTGCAGGGCGTCCTTCAGGCTTGCGCCTTCGCGCACGGCGGCTTCAAGCTGGGTGGCGATGTCGTCCAGCGCGCAGGCCATGGCGGTATTCAGGGCGATGTTCACGGGCGCTATGGACTGAGAGGAACCCACCGCGCGGAATTCAAACTTGTTGCCCGTGAAGGCGAAGGGACTGGTGCGGTTTCTGTCGGAAAGATCCACGGGCAGGGGCGGCAGGCTGGACACGCCGATTTCCATGAAGGCCGGGGCGCTGTCGTGCTTCACGCCGTTCACGATGGTGTCGATGACGCCGGAGAGCTGCTCGCCGAGGTACACGGAAATGATGGCGGGCGGCGCTTCGTTGGCGCCGAGGCGATGATCGTTGCCCGCGCCGATGGTGCCGAGGCGCAGCACGTCGGCATGCCTGTGCACGGCGCGCAGCACGGCCGCGAGGAAGACCAGGAACTGGGCGTTGTCGAGAGGCGTGGAGCCGGGATCGAGCAGATTGTTGCCGTCGGAATCGCTGATCGACCAGTTGTTGTGCTTGCCGCTGCCGTTCACGCCGGCAAAGGGCTTTTCATGCAGCAGGCAGACGAAGTCGTGGCGGGGCGCGATGTCGTGCAGCAGGTTCATGATGAGCATGTTGTGGTCGGAGGCGGTGTTGGCGTCTTCGAACACGGGCGCGATTTCAAACTGTCCGGGGGCCACTTCGTTGTGGCGGGTCTTGGCGGGAATGCCGAGACGGAACAGGGCGTCCTCCACATCCTTCATGAAGGCCATCACGCGGGCGGGAATGGCGCCGAAGTAGTGGTCTTCCAGTTCCTGACCTTTGGCGGGCGCCGTGCCGAGCAGGGTGCGGCCGCAGAGCAGAAGGTCGGGACGGAGCGCGGCAAGACGGCGGTCAACGAGGAAATATTCCTGTTCAGGGCCGACGTTGGGTCGCACGAACGTGGCGCTTTCATTGCCGAACAGACGCAGAATGCGCAGCGCCTGATGCGAAAGCGCGGAAATGGAGCGCATGAGCGGAATCTTGCGGTCGAGGGCTTCGCCGGAATAGCTGTAGAACATGGTGGGAATGTGCAGCGTGCCGCCGATGACGAAGGCGGGAACGGTGGGATCCCAGGCCGTGTAGCCGCGGGCCTCGAAGGTGGAACGGATGCCGCCGGACGGGAACGAGGAGGCATCGGGTTCGCCGCTGATGAGCATCTTGCCGGAAAATTCGCTGATCATGCGGCCGGAGCCTGCGGGCGTGAGGAAGGCGTCGTGCTTTTCGGCGGTGAGCCCGGTCATGGGCTGGAACCAGTGGGTGTAGTGCGTGGCGCCCTTGGACATGGCCCAGTCCTTCATGGCGCAGGCCACGGTGTCGGCGATGGTGGGATCAAGGCGTTCGCCGCGGTCGAAGGTGGCCTTCAGCTTGCGGAACACGGGACGGGGAAGTCTCTTCTGCAGAACGTCGAGGGAAAAGACGTCGCAGCCGAAGATGGCGTCGATGTCGCTCGTGGGTGCGGGAAGGCTTCTGTGCGTGCCGGCGATTTCCTGTACGGCGTCGGTTCGTGCGGACATGTTATGCTCCTGTAAACAGTATGGGATAGGTGACCGGGCGCGGGGAACGCCCGGAACAGTCAATCAGAGGGCGGCGGGGCCGCGTTCCTTGGTGCGGATGCGCATGGCATCGAGCACGTCGTAGATGAAGATCTTGCCGTCGCCGGTGTGGCCGGTGCAGGCGGCGTCGTAGACGGCGTCGAGCACCTTGTCGAGGGCTTCGTCGTGGATGACCACGTCGATGCGGATCTTGGGCAGGCAGTCCACTTCATAGGTGTTGCCGCGGTAGACTTCGGTGTGTCCGTGCTGGCGGCCGAAGCCCTGCACGTCGCAGTAGTTCATGCCGTGGATGCCGATGTCGGAAAGGCGCTGCTTGACGTCCTCGAAGCGGGAGGGGCGGATGATGATTTCGAGCTTTTTCATGGGAAACTCCGGGCTGTGTCATGCGGGGAAGGAAGTTACTGCAGGGTGTAGCCGCGTTCGCTGTGCAGGCTGAGGTCGAGACCCTGCACTTCGGCATCGGGGCTGACGCGCAGGCCGAGAACGGCGTCGGTGACCTTGAGGATGATGCGGCTGACCACGTACACGAACACCCAGGAGCCGATCACGGACACGAACTGTGCCCAGAGCTGATAGGCGTTGCCGTTGAAGAGACCGTTCACGCCGTTGACTTCGGCGGCGGCGAACAGACCGGTGGCCAGAGCGCCCCAGGTGCCGCCCACGCCGTGGATGCCCACCACGTCGAGCGCGTCGTCGTAGCCGAGGCGGTTCTTGAGGAGCACGCCGCCGTAGCAGATGAAGCCGCCGGCAAAGCCGATGAACAGGGCGGGCATGAAGTTTACGAAACCGGCCGCAGGCGTGATGGACACAAGGCCTGCCAGAGCTCCGGACACCGCGCCGAGCGTGGTGGCCTTGCCGTTGCGCATGCGTTCGACGATCATCCAGCCGAGCATGCCGCCGGCCGTGGCGAGATGGGTGGTAACGAGGGCGTGACCGGCAAGGGCGTTGGCCGCGAGGGCGCTGCCGGCGTTGAAGCCGAACCAGCCGAACCAGAGCAGACCGCCGCCGAAGAGGGTCATGGGCAGGTTGTTGGGAATCATGGGCGTCTTACCGAGACCGTAGCGCGGTCCGAGGGCGTGGGCGCAGGCCAGAGCCGCAGCGGCGGAAGCCATGTGCACCACGGCGCCGCCTGCAAAGTCCACGGCGCCCATTTTGGCCATCCAGCCGCCGCCCCAGACCCAGTGGGCCATGGGGCAGTATGCGAACAGCATCCAGAGGGCAGAGAAGAGGAGCATGGCTGAAAAACGGATGCGTTCAGCATAGGCGCCGGAAATAAGGGCCACGGTGAGCCCGGCGAACATGCACTGGAAGATCATGAACACGCTGTGGGGCAGATTGGAAACCGGGCCGTCGGCCTCCCCGCCCACGCCGAGGAGGAAAACGTGGTCGAGGTTGCCGATGAGACCGGCAATGTCGCCGCTGAAGGCGAGCGAGTAGCCGAATATGGCCCACAGAACGGAAATGAGTCCGAGTGCTGCGTAACTGTGCATGCAGGTGGAAAGAACGTTCTTGGAACGAACAAGACCGCTGTAGAAGAGGGCCAGGGCCGGTGTCATGAGCATGACGAATGTGGCACAGATAATGATGAAAGCGGTGTCTGCGGGATTCATGGAAAACCTTCCTGGATCTGCGCTTTCCCGGGGGGAAGGAAAACGCCGTGAATTCAAGTCTGCCGTCTCTGCTGCCGTTTCCCGCGTCTTGTACGCGGGGCGGAGGCGGCAGACGTCAAGCATAAAAGCAAGAAGCGTGCCAAAATGAAAAAGGAACGGTGAGAAAAAATGTAACTTCTTTGAATAAAAGGAAATTTTTTTATTGTGGCGGGGGTGGTGCGCGTGAGCGTGCGAAAAGAGGGGAAAAGGGAGCGGAAAAGGGGCGGATAAAATCTACCGGATGGTAGAAAACGCCGGAGCACAGAGGGAAAAACGGGGGCGTGAGGCGGGAATCGGGGCGGATGTAAGAAAAAAAATCAAGGAAGGTCAGCAGGATGGATATATTTCTACCAAATGGTGGAAAATGAGCGAAAGGCCGGAAATGCCGGGAAGCGGCCTGCGTGCGGAGAAAATTCCAACATATTGAAATAACAGGGAAATGGTAAAAATCTACCAAAAGCGTAGAAAATGCTCCGACGGAGGAAAGCGGGGAGTTGTAGGGGCTGCAAGGCGGGGAAAGGGAAGGGGAGAGAAAGGAGAATGGCGGTGATGCGGGAGTGGGGAGACGTGAGGGAAGACGAGGAAAAGCAGGGGGAGGAGGTGGAGAGCGAAAGGCCGGGAGTGAAGGAAGGAAAATGGGAGGATGAGGGCGGTGACGGCGCGGGGCGGAAGGGAAAAGCGGCGCGGAAGGGGAACGGGGAGCAGGCAGGGCGGAGAAAGGCGCAGAGAGGAACACGAGGCGGCGCAGGGCGAAAGCGAATAGGGGAGGGGGAGGCAGCGCGGGGAAACGGGGCGGCTGCGCGCGGAAAAAGACGCAAGACGGCAGAGAGAAGGACAGAAAACGGACAATGGCGCGGAAAAAGGCGCAGAGCGGAGGCGGGCGGGAGAAGCAAAAAGCGCCGCGTTCTTCTTTCTTCTCCGCCGCCATGCCATGCGATGCCTGAGCGGCAAAGAACTTTTCTGCCAGAGCGGGAATCGGTTCCGCCCACATGGACGAGGTGGGGCTGCCGCCGTGAAGAAGCACGGCTCGTTCCGGAACGCAGCGCGACGGATGTTCCGTCGGGTCCTCTTTACAGCACAGCCCCTCGACGCACAAAGGAACCTGCGAAGGGCGGGAGGCGAGGCGCCGGGATTTGCCTCGCAGAAGCGGCGGCAAAGGAAGGCTCGCCGCGTTACTCCTGAACATATTTCCGCAGATCAGACAATCGGGAGCGGGCACATCTGGCGGGAGGTCCGGCCCGTGACGGCAGGATGTCTTGATCCGAGCGGCGGGCGGGAGAAGCAAAAAGCGCTGCGTTCTGCCGTCCTCCTCCTCCTTCTCTTTCCTCTCCCCCCGCCTTCTCTTCCTTCCTGCCTGCCTTCCTTTCTTCTTCTTCTTCTTCTTCTTCTCTCCCGCCCCTTTCTGCGACAATAAAAAAAGACGGAAGCGCGGCTTTCCGCCTCTTCCGTCTCCTGTTTCCGTTTTTCGCGGCCCGAATCAGGCCCAGCGGCTCGAACGGTGCGTGGCTCCGCCCTTCAGGGTGACGAAGCAGGACGCTCCGGGAAGGCCCTCCGTGAAGGCCACCGGATCGGGCATGACGCAGAGCGCCGTGGCCAGAGCGTCGGCCTCCATGGCCGAGGCGGCCGTCACCGACACGCCGGGAATCGAGGCGCAGCGGCCCGTGGCCGGATGAAGAATATGGTTCAGCGTGCCTTCGCGGTTCAGCACGTTCTCGTAGCTGCCGGAGGTGGCAATGGCCTGATCGCGAAGCGCGATCACGGCAGGATATTCGCCGCGGCCTTCATACTTTTCCGGATTTTCCACGGCCACGCGCCAGGGCAGGCCGTTCTTGTCGCCCCGGGCCACGATGTCGCCGCCCGCGTTGATGAGAAAATTCCTCACGCCCGCCGCCAGAAGCGCGCGTGCGCCCTCGTCGGCAATGTGACCCTTGGCGATGCCGTCAAGACTCAGCATCATGCCGCTGCGCTCAAAGCGTACGCCGCCTTTTCCCATGCGCACATGCTCCAGCCCCACAAGTTCCGCCGCTTCGGCCATGAGCCGGGCGTCGGGCGCTTCGGGGTTTTCCTCCAGCACGCCGAGCAGCGGCAGCACCGTGGGATCAAAGGCGCCCGCCGTGACGCGGTGCATGCGGGCCGAAGCTTCCAGCACGGCAAGAAGTTCCGGCGGCACGTCGCTGAGCGAACCTGCGGCGTTGAGCTGACCGAGCGGCGAGGAGGCGCGGTGCCGCGTGAGCAGACTTTCCAGCGCGGTCATGCGTTCAAAGGCGCGCCCCGCGGCATCGGCGGCATGAGTGTCGGACGTGCCGCTGATGGAGACGGTCACAAAGGTGCCCATCATGAGTCTGGTGTCGGAAAAGACCGGTGCCGCAGCGGTCGCGGCAGCCGCACCGGTCGCGGCGGTGAAGGGCAGCATGGCGGCGGCCGCGCTCAGGCCCTTGAGAAAGAAGCGTCGGGTGAACATGGGAACCTCGCGGAACGCAAAAGGAGGAGAGAAATCAGACGGCCTCGTTCTGTTTTCCGGCGCAGGCGGCCGGGCCGTGCAGGCGCAGAATGCCGCGCGGACAGGCGGAAGCGCAGGCCTGACCGCAGGAGTCTCCGTACTCGAGGCAGAGCTTCTGATCAATCTGAATGCGGTCGTTTTCCATGGAAATGGCCTTGGCGGGGCAGGTCTTCACGCACTTTCCGCAGTGAATGCAGCCCACCTTGCACACGTCCATGACGGCCTTGAGCTTGTCCTGCGTGGAGCAGGTAATGGCCACACGGGCGCGCTTGGGAATGAGCTGAAGCACGTTTCTCGGGCACACCTTGGTGCACTTGCCGCAGCCTATGCACATGGCCTCGTTCACTTCAACGATGTAGTTTTCAATGCGCAGACCGTTCGTCATGCAGACTTTCATGCAGTCGCCGAAGCCGAGGCAGGAGTAGCCGCACTGGTCCGAGCCGTGATGCAGGGCCGCGGCCGCGGCGCAGGAGGGAATGCCCTTGTAGTCGAAGCGGCGGGTCACATGACCGGCGTTCTTGTCGCAGCGGCGGTAGGCGCAGAGCGGTTCCACTTCGGTGGTCAGCTTGCCGGTGATCCTGCCGATGGCGGAAGCCACTTCGGCGCCGCCCACCACGCAGAGGTTGGGGGCGATGGAAGGATCATGCACCACGGCGCCGGCATAGCCTTCGCAGCCGGCATAGCCGCAGCCGCCGCAGTTGGCGCCGGGCAGGGTTTCGGTGACCTTTTCCACCAGCGGATCTTCCTTGACGGCGAATATCCTTGAGGCGACGGAAAGCAGGACGGCGGCCACGAGGCCGAGTCCGGTAAGAGCGAGTATGGAGGAGAGAACCATAGCGGCGTCCTTTGTGTCGGTGAAAAACGGAAATGATGGGCCGGAGCCGGCGAGGGTCGGCATGGCCCGGGGCGGGACGGGCCCGCGCTTTTTCAGACCATGCCCTTGAAGGCCATGAACGACAGCGACATGATGCCCGCCATGATGAGCGCGATGGGCGTACCCGCCATGGCGCCGGGCACGCGGCAGGTTTCCAGGCGTTCGCGCACGCCGGCCATGAGCAGCAGGGCGAGCAGGAAGCCCGCGCCCGTGGCCAGGGCGTAGAGCAGGGACTGTCCGAGATCGTACTGTTCTCTCTGCACGAGCAGGGTTACGCCGAGCACGCAGCAGTTGGTGGTGATGAGGGGCAGATAGATGCCGAGCGAGGCGTACAGGGGCGGAACGGCCTTCTTGAGGAACATTTCCACGAACTGCACGAGCGAGGCGATGATGAGAATGAACACCAGCGTCTGGAGATATTCCAGATGCACGGGCACGAGCAGATATTTCTGCACGAGCCAGGTGCACAGCGTAGCCATGATGGTGACGAATATGACCGAGGTGCCCATGCCGAGGGCCACGCCCTTTTCGCGGGAGCAGCCGAGATAGGGGCAGTTGCCGAGGTTCTGGGCAAGCACGATGTTGTTGACGAATATGGCGGATATGAACACTTCAAAGACGCTCATGCGCGCGCTCCTTGTCGTTGTGCCGCATCACGGCGCGGGGGCCGTGCGGAAGTTTGTCAGTCGTTGTCCGATCCCCGTCCGATGGCGCAGGCGCGACATCCGCCGCAGGCGGAAGCGGCGCTTTCGCGGCTCTTCTTCATGATGCTGCGGTGTGTGCCGTAGTTCATGGCGGCGAGGGTGAGTCCGAGGCAGAGGAAGGCGCCGGGCGCTTCCACCATGACGGTGAAGGGCTGGAAGCCGTCCCACATGACGGGGTGTCCGAACCAGGTTCCCGCGCCGAGTATCTCGCGGATGGAGCCGAGGAAGGTGAGGGACATGGTGAAGCCGAGGCCTATGCCAAGGCCGTCGGCGATGGCCAGATGCACGGGATTCTTGGCGGCGAAGGCTTCGGCGCGGCCGAGAATGATGCAGTTGACCACGATGAGCGGCACGAAGATGCCGAGCTGCAGATAGAGCGGATAGGTGTAGGCCTGCATGAGCAGTTCCACGGCCACCACGAGCGTGGCGGATATGGTGATGAAGCAGGCGATGCGCACCTTGGAGGGAATGAAGTTGCGCACGAGCGAGATGAGCATGTTGGAGAGGGTGAGCACGAAGAGCACGGCCAGACCCATGCCCACGCCGCTTTCGGCGCTCTTGGTCACGGCGAGCACGGGGCACAGACCGAGCATGAGCCGGAACGGGGGGATTTCCTTCCAGAGACCCTTGGTGAATTCCTGCATGAAACGGTTCATGGTTCCTCCGTTATTTCCAGGTCTCCAGCAGGAGAGGCTTGAGTTCGGTGTAGATGTCCACGGCGTTTGCCACGGCGGTGAGCACGGCGTTCGAGGAAACGGTGGCGCCGGAAACGGCGTCGATGTCGCCGCCCTGGTTTCTGAGCTTGACGGGCAGCGCCTTGCCGGGGAACTGCCTGAGGAAGGAAGGTTCCTTCACTCTGGTGCCCACGCCCGCGGTTTCCTTCATGGTGGTGATGCCTATGCCGGCGAGGGTGTCGTCGGCCACGCTGAAGCCCACCACCACGCCGAGATCGCCGCCGTAGCCCGGCCCGAACTGTTCCAGCGCCACGCCCGTGAGGGCGCCCGAGCGCATGCAGGGAAACACGTTGATGCTCCGGCCGTCTTTGAGGGTGAAGGTTTTTCTGTCCTCGATGGGGGAGTTTTCCGCGCCCTTGAACACGTCCAGAATGGCGGGACCCTGCACGAAGGTGAGCGCCTGACTTTCAATGGCGGCGGCGGTGGTCATTTTGAGGTAGGAGAGGCAGAAGCCCGCGGTGCCGCACAGCAGCGACAGCACGATGATCATTTGCAGAATGCTTTTCATGGGCGACTCCTTCCCTCATGCTTCTTTGCCTTTCGCGGCGCGGTTCCGAAGGGATGCGAGCGGATGAGCGCGAACATGGGAGCAAGCAGATTGATGAGCATGACGGCAAAGGGAGCGCCGTCGGTGTAGATGCCGTAGGTTCTGATGATGATGACCAGAACGCCGCCGGTGAGGCCGTAGAGCAGCATGGGCAGGCGGCGATGCGGGGAGCAGGAGTCCTCGGTGGCGAGGAAGAAGGCGGCGAGAATGGTGGAGCCGCTGAACATGTGCAGAAGCGGCCCTGCGTGGAGCGCGGGATCGGCGATGTGCAGGGCCGAGGCGCTCACGAACAGACCGGCGAGGAAGGCGCAGGGAATTTCCCAGCGCACCACGCCCATGAGAACGAGATACATGCCGCCGAGCAGGAGCACGCCGGTCTGGGAGGCGCCGAGACCGCCGAGCTGATTGCCGAAGAGCAGGTCGGAGAGGGGGAAGTCGGCCACGGCGGCGCCGCCGAAGTATTTGGCCCGGAAGAGCGGATCAATGAAGGCGGAGCCGAGCAGGGAGGCGGAAGGATCCATCTGCACCGGGAAGGAAACGAAGATGAGGGCCCAGCCCACGAGGGCGGCGCTGACCTGATTGGCGCCGTATCCGCCGAAGGCCATGCGACCTATGCCGATGGCGGCGGCCGCGCCGATGATCACCAGCCACCAGGGAGCGGAGGCGGGCAGCAGGAAGGAAAGCACGAGGCCGGTGACGGCGGCGGTGCCGTTGTCCTGACTGAGCTTCTGCTTCATGAGGATCTGGCAGACGGCTTCGGTCAGCATGGCGACGAACACGGAAAGCGCCATGACGCGCAGGGCCGGAACGCCCCAGTGCACGAAGGCGAGGATGGCGGCCGGTGCGAGGGCGGCGAGGGTGTGAAGGCTGTTTTTGCGTATGGTGCGCCCGAAGTGCCAGAACGGGGGCGTGCTTATGGCAAGAAGAATATCGTTGTTGGATTGGCTCATGTCGGTTCTCGCTGAAGTGCTCACAGGGTTGGTGAACGGTTAGTCCTTGCCGACGGGCTCGATGGGGGTGAGGCGCGAGAGACGTTCCTCTTCCTCGAGCTTCTTCACGGCGAGGCGGATGTACTGGAGCACGGGGCGGCGCGCGATGCACACGTAGCCGCAGAGTCCGCAGTCGATGCAGAGGCGGAAGTTTTCCTTCCGGGACATGTTGTACTTGCCGAATTCGGCATAGCGGCTCAGCATGCGCGGGTCGATGCGGGTGGGGCATACCTGAATGCAGGCGCCGCAGTTGATGCAGGGGCTGTCGCCTTCGATGGGCGGCACTTCGCCGGCGTTGACCACGAAGAAGCCGTAGGAACCCTTGGTGATGCTTCGGTCGAGCCTGTCGAGGCTTTCGCCGCGCAGCGGGCCGCCGCGCAGGATGGTGTCGCCGCTTTTCAGGCGTATGCCGGAAAATTCCAGAAGCTCGCCCACAAGGCTGCCGTTCTTCACGATGTAGTTGGCCCAGTCGAGCGCCGTGCCTATGGTGATGACCGTTTCCATGAGGGGCAGACCGGAAAGTCCCACGCGCCCCAGGCTCCACACGTTGTGCAGACCCACGGCGGCCACGTCCGGCGGGGCTTCCTCGCCGGTGACTTCCTTGATGAGCAGCTCGTTCACGCTGTTGGGATAGGTGGGATTCACCTGCACGGTCTTCATGCCCGCAAGGTGCACGTTGCAGCCTTCGGGCACGGCGAGCAGAATCTCGTCGGCGCGGTGCAGGCGGCACAGAAGCTCAAGACCCGTGCGGATTTCCGCGGCCTGTTCCTCCAGCATGGGCTCGGCCCAGCGCACGCCGGGTTCGGGATTGAGGCCGTTCACGATGAGCGTTCTGGTTCTCTGGCCCAGCGAGCGGGTGTTCACGCCCATCTTCTTCACGGCCATGGCCAGCTCGTCGCCCTCGAGTCCTTCGCCGATGAGATCCACGGGAGCCGGAAGCTCTCCGAAGGTGCCGGGTTCGGCTTCCGCGGGATCCACGGCGTCCACGAACACGCTGCGCGCGTTCACTTCGGTGATCATGCCGTAGATGGGCGCATGAAGATCGCCCTTTTCCGGCGAGGGATGTTCGGCCAGAAGCATGCCGGGATGCACCATGGTCTTCTTCTTCACGCCGGGCAGCATGGTGAAGCCTTCCCGGTTCAGACGGATGCGCCGCGGATTCGGACCGGGCGCGAAGGGCCGGTGCTCATTGTAGACAAGGCAAAAACGCGGGTCCTTGATAATGTTGAAATACTGCTTCATCGTTTTTCCCCGTCGCTATTTCGTATGACATTGCGCGCAGTCGTCCACAGGGCCGCCCTGCTTTTCGTGGCAGCCGATGCACAGGCCGTGATAGGCGCTCATGGCTGCGGGAACCAGTCTGGAGGGTTCCGCGTTGTGGCAGCTTGAGCAGGCAACGAGCGCCTGTTCGGGCGGTCTGCCGTTTCTTTCCTGCTCGCGGGAAGGCGTGAGGTTGTGGCAGAGCACGCAGCTTTTCATGTCGTTGCCGAGCGTTTCCTCATGGCAGCTTGCGCAGCGGGTGTGCACGGCGTTCTTCAGGGAGAGAATGGGACCCATGTCTTCCCTGGCGTCATGGCAGCTTGCGCAGTCCTGAGGCACGGGTTCGATCTGCGGACCGTGATGGCAGCTCGTGCACTCGATGCCCGGCGTACGGGCATGGCGGGAATGACCCCACTTCTTCGTGCTCATGGTGGTGTGATGGCACACGGAGCAGGTTTCGGGATCCATGGTGTAGGAATGACCGCGGAAGGAGTCGTCGAACTCCAGACCGTGACAGGTCTTGCAGTTCTGACCGGCCTGATCGGCCTTTTTCGCATCGTGATGGCATACGATGCAGTCTACGCCCTCGCGCGCGGCATGGGCCTCGTGGTTGAAGACCACGCGACCGGCGGCGCTGTTCATGAGAATGCGGTTGGGAAGAGGCTCGGATTTTTCCGGCAGCAGGTAGCCGCCCACGGCCAGAACCAGCAATGCACCAGACAGGATGTATGTTATGTTGCGCAATGTCTTCTCCCCCTGATTTATCTTTTTTCATATCTCATGTCGCAGCGGATGAGAAGTGGTAAAAACATAAATTTCACATATTATTCCCTACTTTATGGGGGAATTTTGAAAGAATTTCCCTTTTGTTGCCAATCTTGTCACGAAGGGCGCGGCGCGTTCGGCGCGTCGGCTGAAGGGGGCGAAGCCGTTGCTTTTTTTGTTTCGGCGTGAAGGCGGGGATGGGGGAGCGGACTGAAAAACAGGTGGCGAAAAGGCGGCCCGGAAGGAGGGGCGGAAGCGTTTTTTGCGCGCGCGGCAGAAGAACGGGAACGGCGTTCTGTGGTGCGGGAGGGGGAAGGCCTTGGCGAAGGGAAAGGGGAAGTTAAATAACAATTTGAAATTGCAGAGCATTTGAAATGAGATACTCTTGGAACTTTGTGAAAAAGTATTTTTGTAAAAAATCTGCATGATACGAGAGAGCGGAGGGCGTCCGGAGCGCGGCGGGGCGGATCTGCGGAGGGATGGGAGAGCCTTGCGCATCCGGGGCGGCCATGGGCGGCAACGATCTTCAGCCCTGCTGCTCATGCTTCCCGACGCCTGTGAGAAGAGCAGGGCGGAGGCGGGCGGCGGCGCGGAAAAAGCGGCAGGGCGGAAACGGGAGCGATGGCGGGCGGCGGGCACGGAAGAGGATAAGGATGCACGGCGGGCAGGGCGAAGCTGTGGGCGAAGCGAAATCCCCCGTGTCTTCGCCGCCTGCGCGGAAAAAGCGCCTGTGCCGTCGGCAGTTCTCCCTTCCGGGGGCTCGACCTTTCGGCCCGACTCTGGCATGGTTCGCGCAAAGGAGATGCCATGAAAAAACTGCTGATCGCTTCCGACATTCACGGCTCCGCCACCTGGTGCGAAGCTCTCATAAGACTCTTTGAACGCGAAGGCGCCGACAGGCTTCTTCTGCTCGGCGACATTCTCTATCACGGCCCGCGCAATGCCCTGCCGGACGGCTATGATCCGAAGAAGGTCATGGCCATGCTCAACGGCATGCGCGATAAAATTCTCTGCGTGCGCGGCAACTGCGACGGAGAAGTGGATCAGATGGTGCTGGATTTTCCCATCATGGCGGACTACGCCCTGCTTCTGCTCGGCTCCGACACGGTGTACGCCACGCACGGTCATCATTATAGTGATAAGCAGCCGCTGCCCGCGGCCGAAGGCGGCATTCTGCTGTACGGACACACTCATGTGCCCCTGTGCAGCGACTGCGGCTCCTTCCTTGCCATGAATCCCGGCTCGGTTTCGCTGCCCAAGGAACAGTCCTGCCACAGCTGCATGATCTGGGAGGACGGCGCGTTTTCCTGGGGGAACCTGGAAAGCGGCGAGACGTACCGCTCGTTCAAGCGATGAAAAAAAAGCCGCGCCCCGGAAAGAGGCGCGGCTTCGTTTTTTTAAGACTGAAAACTCCCCGCTATGCGGGGAGTTCCAAAAAGGCGAAGCCTTTA
>OOCM01000706.1_pt1 | contig 30917 bp, 20 predicted proteins | sample 1671111 | NCBI WGS metagenome assembly OOCM01 (sample SAMN06348123, study PRJEB24527) | human gut metagenome | biome: human gut; feature: ankylosing spondylitis patient; material: feces | host: Homo sapiens | place: China | collected 2015-10 | reverse complement strand
AAGGTCATTCTGTATGCCTACATGAACAACATCTACTCCTGCCGGAAAATAGAAAGCCTCCTTCACCGTGACATTCATTATATTTGGCTGGCCGGACACGAGAAACCGGACTTCATTACCATCAACCGTTTCCGCAACCGTGTGAAGACGGAAATCAACGAAGTGTTCACCCAGGTCGTACTTCTGCTCTCTTCCAGGGGCTTCATCAGCCTGAACGTGGAATACATCGACGGGACAAAGATTGAATCCAAGGCCAACAAGTACACGTTCGTCTGGAGAAAAACGGTTGAGCGGAACCGTGAACGCCTGATGAAGAAGATCCACGTCCTGTTAGGACAGATAGACGATGCCATCGCCCAGGAGAAAGCATCGGAAAGCAATGAGGAAGTCGCATTCACTCCGGCCATGCTGACCGAAATGGCGGGAGAATTGCGCAGTGCACTCGAACAGGTTCCCGAACCTTCCACCAAAGAGGGAAAGGCCGCGCTGAAAAAGACACGCAGGCAGCTGAAAGAACTGGAAGGTCACAGGGACAAGCTGCAGGAATACGACAATCACCTGAAGACCCTGCAAGAGCGGAACTCCTATTCAAAGACCGACAAGGACGCCACTTTTATGAGGATGAAGGAGGATGCCATGCGCAACGGTCAGACGAAGCCCGGCTACAACCTTCAGATCGGTACCGAGAATCAGTTCATTACCGATTTTGCACTCTTCCCCAATCCTACGGATACACTGACCATGATACCTTTCCTGCAGTCCTTCTCAAACAGATATGGCAGACCTGCCCATACGGTGGTCGCTGATTCAGGGTACGGCTCTGAAGAGAATTACCGCTTCATGGAAGAAAACAGCATGGAAGCCTACGTCAAATACAACCGCTTTCACATGGAACAGCGGCCAAGATTCAATCCGGCCCCGTTCAAGTCAGAAAACTTCTACTACAATGAAGAGCATGACTTCTGCATCTGCCCCATGGGACAAAAGATGCGGAGGATAGGGACCAAACGCGTGAAAACCGCATCCGGATATGTCAGCGAAAATGCCAGATACAGAGCCGTCAGATGTGAGGGCTGCCCGCTAAGATGCCGATGCTTTAAAGCAAAGGGGAACAGGACGATTGAACTGAATCACAGACTCAGGAGATACCGGCAAAAAGCCAAAGAGCTGCTCTGCTCCGAGGTAGGTCTGAAACACAGGGGACAGAGATGTATAGAACCGGAAGCTGTGTTCGGACAAATGAAAAACAATATGAACTACAAACGTTTCCGCCATTTTGGGATGGACAAGGTCTTCATGGACTTTTCCTTCTTTGCCATTGCCTTCAATATAAAAAAGATGTGTGCCAAGATGGAAAAAGGATGTATTGGCCGGCTGACTGAACTGCTTTATGAGCTTGCAGCCGCCATATTCAGATGTTGGGGACACATAAATCAGAGATATCCCCAAAATATCGCAGCTTAAAGTACATGAACTGATTTTTAGGGCTAACGAAAAAAAGAAGGTGCATCGTGCATTACGACACACCCTCATTTTTTCGGCTTGCATAATGTCTGTATTCTTTAGAATGGGAATATCAGCGGCAGAACGAATATCATCAGTATTCCAATTATTATCTGCAGAGGAAGTCCCACTTTTATGTATTCCATGAACGTGTATTGTCCGGCTGTCATCACAAGTGCATTTGGCGGTGTGGAGAACGGTGATGCGAAGCACATGCTGGCTCCGAACGTAACAGCAAAGAGGAATGGAACCGGATTGCAGTCTATCTGCATGGCACTGTGCATGGCTATCGGTGCCATGAGCACAGCCGTAGCAGTGTTGCTGATGAACATTGTCATAAGCGATGTGGTGAAGTATATACCTGCCATGAGTATGGTAGGGCCGTATATGCCTAGTCCTGTTGCGAGCGAGTTGGATATGAGCTCGGAGGTTCCCGTTTTTTCGAGTGCCTGCGACATAGGGAGCATTGCGGCAATGAGCACGATGCTTTCCATGTTGATGGTCTTGTAGGCCATCTCGACGTTGCGGAAACATTTTGTCAGAACCATAAGGACCGCAGCTGTGAGTACGGCTGTCACTGGTGCAACTGGTATGAAGTCGAAGACCATGGCTGCTATCATCAATATCATTATGGTTGCCGCAACCGGTGCTTTGTAGTCGATTGTCACTTTTGCCGCCTCGGCGAGAGGTTGTCCGAGGATGACCCAGTCGTTTCTTTCGCGTTCAAGTCGGGCTATGTTTTCCCATGTACCCTGTACAAGCAGCTTGTCGCCTCCACCGATGCGCTGACTGCCCAGATTCTCAAGGATGTATTCCTGTTTACGCTGTATTCCAAGCACATTGACATTGAACTTGTTTCTGAGGTCTGTCTCTTTAATTGTACGATGGAGCAGGTCGGAAGTAGGCATGAGCACTATCTCGGCAATTCCGATGTCGTAGAAATCCAGTTTGTTATGGCGGTCGTTGGTCACTTCTGCAGTGTGCCCGTCGAGCACTTCGAGATTCAGCTCCTGTGCAATCCGTTCAATTCCGCTGAAGTCGCCTGTAGCATATATTATATCGCCGGCTTCGAGGCGTGTTTCAGGCGATGCGGTCTTTTGGGTTATTGTCTTGAAGAATTTGTTCTTGGATGCGTTGCCCCGTCTTATCTCCAGTATGTTGAGGCCGTATTTGCGGTTTATGTCGAATTCGGCTACAGTATGTCCTGTCAGTTTGGATGACGCCGTGGCCTGTAGGCGGAAAAGATTGTCGGCAATGCCATATTCCTTAACCAGCTGCGACATGCTTTTGTTTTTGCTGGTGCTCTTATTGTCCTTCTTGTCTTTATCTTTCGAAAGGAACCATTTGCTCAACGGCATTAGAATAAGCGTTCCAGCAACGACGCAGATTATTCCGGCCGGGAAAAATGAGAAAAACTTCAGAGGTTCTAGGCCAGCAGATGTTATTGAATCCTGAATGATGAGGTTGGGCGGTGTTCCGATGAGTGTCATCATTCCTCCCATACTGCTGGCGAAGGCCATAGGCATGAGCATGCGTCTTGACGACATGTTTGCTCCTGCAGCAAGGCTCACGACTATCGGCAGCATGAGGGCTACAGTTCCGGTGTTGCTCACAAAGGCGCCTATGGCCGACGTGACGAGCATCACGAGCAGAAAAAGCTTGGTTTCGCTGTCGCCTGCAAGCTCCAGAATGCGTGAACTTATCATTTTGGCCAGACCGGTTTGGAAGATTGCCCCTCCGACAACGAACAGCCCTGCCATCATTACAACGGTGGAGCTTGAAAAGCCTGAAAGTGCTTCTTCTGGCGTCAGTATTCCAGATACAGTAAGCGCAATGAGTGCGCACAGGGCCACGATGTCGGAACGGATCTTGCCGTTGACAAACAGAATGGCCGAGATTATGAGTATTATTATGGTTGTCAGCATTTTGTTCTGATAGCATTGGTTGTTTAATAGTTCTTTGTATGACTGCACTTTTGCCAAGGCATGCTTATGCATTGTACATGAGCACACCGCGTATTTCACGATTCTGTCAAATCAGTATTTTAAGAAATAGAATGAATATCGGACTTTTTGTGCAGCATCCGGCTTGGTTGTTTATCTTTATTGCTTCATAATGGATAAGTGCTTTGAGAAATGGGCAACCTGCTGACATGTGTGCCTCGCCACCATGCCCTTCTTCCTTTTTGGAATGTTTTGTGTGTCTGTCGGAAAGGTGCAAGGTGGCTTTTTTGTTGAAATCGTTTTCGTCAAATCGAATTTTTCTCTGTCTTTTGCTGCTTGGATTTGACTTATTTGATGTACAGGATGATTGTGATGTTTGGATTTGCGTGTTTCTGGAATCTGCACACAAGTAGATTGTGCAGACTATAGCTGCAAGCGCAAATGAAAATATTACTATGGCTGTACGTTTATTCATATATGCAAATATATGTTTTTTTATGCACTTTTGGTGATGTAATTAGTTTCTTAATATGAAAAATGTGATTAAATGAATATATTGTGTATCATTTTTTCAAACATTGTTCTTGTTCGTTTATGAATATGTAAACTTTTCATAACTTTACGCCTGCATGCTTTTGTGCTGTTTCTGTTCTGAATGCATATTTGTGGATATAGATTTGTATGGCGCAGGTGTTTGGTCGGAGACATGGGCTTCAGCATGATGAGAGTGTATGTTTAACCATAATCAAATATTCGGATGAAAAAAGGTGACCTGCTATTTCTATTATTAACATCTGTCCTTTTTGTGCCGTTTTTCGTTTCTGACGAACTTTATGGCGCTTATCGGGAGTTCAATTCATCTCATGGTATGTTGGCAAGTTTCATTAAATTTGCAGTGTTGTCTACATTGGGCGAACTATTAGGGCTTCGCATCACTTCCGGCTCATATTACCGCAAGGGATTCGGAGTTATGCCGCGTGCTTTTGTGTGGGGCATATTCGGAATGGCTATAAATATGGCATTTGTGATTTTCTCAACGGGTATTCCTGCTTTTGCAGGTTATCTGGGTGTTGACGATCCGGCCGGCATCATGTCGGGAAATATTTCGCTAGGCAAGGTCGTGTTGGCTTTTGCTATATCTGTAGCTATGAACAGTATCTTTGCACCTGTATTCATGACGCTGCATAAGATTACAGATACGCATATTTTGGCTACTGGAGGTACTATGCGAGGGCTTTTCTCTCCGATACCTATGGGAGAGATTCTTCAGAATATTAACTGGAAGGTGCAGTGGGGATTTGTCTTCAAGAAGACTATTCCGCTTTTCTGGTTTCCTGCGCATACTGTGACATTTCTTTTGCCTGGCGACATGCGTGTGATTTTTGCGGCCTTGCTGGGTGTTGTGCTTGGGCTTATACTTGCCGTTGCCGCTCGCCGAAAGGATTGACAGCTTAGCTTGTCTGTGCGGTGTAAAATGCGTGCGGCAAGAGGCTGTTTTTGTGAAATAGATAATATTGACTTATGATATGGTTCTGAATTATATTTGGATAGCTTTCTTTATGCTTGCCTTTGTCTTTGCTTTAGTGCAGATGATATTTTTTTGCAATACGGAAGTTTTCAGTGATATTATAGATTCAACATTTTCAAGTTCAAAGAATGCTTTTGAAATATCGTTGGGACTGACAGGAGTGTTGGCTCTGTGGATGGGAATAATGAAGATAGGCGAGCGGAGCGGAGTGGTAAATGTTATGGCTCGTGTGCTCAGTCCTGTTTTTTACCGTCTTTTTCCAGACATACCTAAAGGTCATCCGGTTACAGGCTCGATATTTATGAATATTGCGGCTAATATGCTTGGACTTGACAATGCGGCGACACCGTTGGGACTGAAGGCTATGGAGGGACTGCAGGAAATGAATCCGCGTAAGGATACGGCTTCGAATCCGATGATTATGTTTCTTGTTCTTAATACTTCTGGACTTACGGTTATCCCTGTTAGCATAATGGTGTATAGGGCTCAGATGGGAGCGGCGCAGCCTACAGATGTTTTCCTGCCGATACTTATTGCAACGTTCGTATCTACGTTGGCTGGAATTATTGTAGTCAGCCTTTACCAGAAAATCAACCTTTTCAATCCTGTGCTTGTGGCTGTGCTTGGAGGTTTGTGTCTGTTTGCTGCTTCTATAGTTTGGCTATTCAGCCGTATGGACAAAGATACTATGAATGTGGTCAGCTCGTCTGTTGCAAGCATAATTCTTTTCTGCATAATAATATCGTTCGTTCTGGCAGGTCTCAGGAAGAAAATCAATGTATACGATGCTTTCGTGGACGGTGCAAAGGACGGCTTTTCGACAGCTGTAAAAATAATTCCTTATCTGGTTGCCATATTGGTCGCAATAGGCGTGTTTCGTGCTTCTGGTTGTATGGATATGCTTATGAGAGGTATTGCATGGGTGGTGTCGCTTTTCGGTTGCGATACAGATTTTGTAGGAGCTCTTCCTGTGGCCATAATGAAACCTCTTAGCGGCAGCGGAGCTCGCGGTTTGATGGTCGATGCCATGTCGGCTTATGGACCTGACTCGTTCGCCGGACGTTTGAGCTGTGTGTTCCAAGGTTCTACTGATACGACGTTCTATATATTGGCTGTGTATTTCGGCAGTGTTGGCATACGTAATACTAGACATGCAGTGCCTTGCGGTTTGTTGGCAGACCTGGCGGGTATCATAGCAGCAATCTTTATTTCTTATATCTTTTTCGGTTAATCGGGTTAACTGGTTGTTGATGTGTAATTATCTCGGATTATTAATATTGTTATAAGAATTTATGGGAATACTTAATGCAATCATGGGAAACGCTTCGGACATAGATCCGGAGGTTATCAAGCGAGAGTATGCGGATCTGCTTTGTGAAGGTGAACAGATCGAGAAGGCCTTTTCGATCATCCGCGACAAATGGGTCTTCACTGATAGGAGATTGATTATTCAGAATACTCAGGGAGTGACAGGACGTAAGCGTGAATATCATTCTATTCCTTATCGTTCCATAGAACACTTTTCTGTGGAGACTTCCGGCACTTTTGACCTCGACTGCGAAATGAAAATATGGGTCAGGGGACTGGAGGAACCGTTGGAACAGAATTTCGGAAAAGGTATAGACATAAAACAGCTTCAGAAGATGCTGGCACGCCATCTGCTGTAGCATAAAATACGTTATCGTATTAGGATACAAAAATCGGGGCAATGAATGCTTGATTGCATTTCATTGCCCCGATTTTTATATGGAAGCAGATGCGTTATTCTGCTGTTTCCTTTTTCTTTCTTGCACTCTTGATGAATCCTACAACTACTCCTATAAGCAACAGTGCCATGGCTATGTAGGCGATAGTTTCTGTTGTGCTTACACTTGTAGGATAGAATGTCATTTCTATTGTGTGCTTGCCTGCTGGTACGTACATCGCACGGAGAACATAGTTCGCGCGTCCTATTTCAGCATCTTTTCCGTCAATGGTTGCTTTCCAGCCTGGGTAGTATATTTCAGAGAATACTACAACGCCTCCGTTCTTTGAGTTTATCTCATATTTGAGGGCATCTGCATCGTAGCTGGTGAGCTTGACTGTACTGTTTGAATCTGATGGACAGTCTTTCACATTGTTGAGTGCACTGCTGAATGTCTTGTCGACTACGGCTGTGTGCTTCGGATTGATGTTGTGCAGAGCATCAATTTCCTCGTTTGCGTTGTTTACATAGTTGACGTTGTTTACGAACCAGGCATTTCCGTTTGCACAAGGATTGAATACTGCAAGTTTAGTGTTGCCGTCCTTTCCGCCTCCCATGATGAACCATCTTGTGTTGAGCATGTTTATCACAGGGAAGAGGCTGTCGCAGTTTACTTCTTCAAAGCGGAAAATAGGATATTTGATAGTCGGATCAGACATCATCTTGACAGTGTCCATTCCAGCCATGCTCATGGCTGTGTAGACGTTCTGCATTTCCTTTCCGATATGTTCTTCTATCAGTTCCTGGTAGCGTCTGAGTTTAGCCGCATGGTAGCCGCCGATGCTCTTGTGATAGAACGAAGTTGTATTGTCGTTGAAGGTACTTACTGTGTAGTTGAGTACGCGGTAGTCGAGCTTGTCCTTGTCCTTTTCGAGTATGTATTCGTCGGCTTCAGTTTTCTGTACTGCAACAGGTCCGCTAGGGTATACGAACATGTTGTCATTGAGATATCTCTTGTTGACGCTCCACATGTCGATGAGACACAGTGCTATTATGGCGCATACTGCGTATGCTGGCTTCAGGGTCTTGCTTCTTGAATAGAAGAATGCCAGGATGAGCGTGCCGATGGCAATTATTATGAAACTTCTCCATGCATCAGACTGAAGCATTGCAAGGCGCATGTCGCTCATGCTTGCCAGGATATTGCCCATCTCGTTCTGCGGAATATAGCCGGCCTGAACGTACTGTTCCATCATCCTTGTGTCGTTGGAAGATATGCAGCTTCCTGTGAATACCGATGGTGCAACAGCAAAAATCAGTGCTATACCACCAGTGATTATGGCGCTCAGACGGAGATATTTCATAGCTTCCTTGCGCTTTTCGTCGTTCTGTACTCTTTCAACGAATTCTTTGAGTGCGAGCATTGCAAGGAGAGGTATGGTGAATTCTGCGATAACGAGTATAGACGATACCGTTCTGAACTTGTTGTACATCGGGATGTTGTCGATGAAGAAGTCTGTGAACGGCATGAAGTTCTTTCCCCAAGCCAGAAGTATAGACAATACAGTAGCAGCAAGGAGCGCCCATTTAAGCGGATTGCGGTTGCTTATAATGAAAAGGCTGAGTACAAAGAGTGTCAGTACGAATGCTCCTACGTACACCGGACCGCTTGTTCCCGGCTGTTCGCCCCAATACTGGGTAAATGCTCCATAGATAGGTTCATACATTGGTGTAGCCTTGTCCATTGCTGTCTTGCTCTGGTTGAGAGGTACTGATGCACCTCCTTTGAAGTTTGGAATCAGCAGTGTCCATGTTTCTCCGATTCCGTAGCTCCACTGTGTGATGTAGCTTCTTTCCAGTCCGGAATCTGTTTGGTCGTGTTCCTTTCCTTCTTTAACCAGTTCGCTTTTTCCTCTCATTGAGTCTTTGCTGTACTCGTATGTATGGTACAGATTAGACAGGTTCATGCATACTGCCAGTGCGGCTGCAACTATGAGCGTGCCGGTTGCTTTTGCAAATCTCATCATCTGCTTTTCTCTGATTGCAGATATAAGATAGCCGATGAACATGAATAGGATAGGGAAGAGGAAATAATAGGTCATCTGCACGTGGTTGGAAAGAATCTGCAGTGCCGCGAATATTGCTGTGACTATTCCTCCCTTGAGATATTTACCCTTGTAGCACAATACCATACCAGCTATTGTAGGTGGAATGAACGCAAGAGTAAGAACTTTCCAGATGTGTCCTGCTGCAATAATGATGAAGAAGTAGCTTGAGAATGCCCAAATGATAGCTCCCAATGCCGCCATCCATTGCTTGAAATCGAATGCTCTGAGGAGAATGTAGAATCCGAGCATGCTTATGAATATGTAGTAAACATAGTCAGGCAGGAACAGATGGTAGACCTTTCCTACGGATGAAAGCAATCTTGAAGAATCGTAGCTTGGAGCAATCTGATATGTTGGCATACCGCCAAATACGGAGTTGGTCCATCTTGTTGTTGCACCGTCGTGCCTGTTTGCATAATCAACTATCTCTACACCGAGACCTGCACCCGCACCGTTGTCATGCTGTTCAAGGCGCCTTCCGTCCAGATCTGCAGGATAGAAATATACAAGCGATATTACAGCGAAGAAAATTATGCATATAATATCGGGTACGTATTTCTTGAAATTGATATTCATTTTCTTTATTAAGGTTTTGTTTGATTAATATCTGTAGTGTTCTGCTTTGTATGGGCCTTCAACCTTTACGCCAATATAGTCTGCCTGAGCCTGAGTCAGAGTTGTGAGGTGTACGCCGATACGTTCGAGGTGCAGACGTGCCACTTCTTCATCGAGATATTTAGGCAATCTGTATACGCCTGTCTTGTAATCGTTCTTGTACAGATCAATCTGTGCAAGTGTCTGGTTTGTGAATGAGTTGCTCATTACGAATGAAGGATGGCCTGTTGCACATCCGAGGTTGACAAGACGTCCGTCTGCAAGAAGAATTATGCTGTGTCCGTCAGGGAAATAATATCTGTCGACTTGTGGCTTGATATTGACGCACTTTATGCCCGGTATATGCTTAAGGCCGTCAACCTGTATTTCACTGTCGAAGTGGCCGATGTTGCATACTATGGCCTGGTCAGGCATCTGTTCCATGTGGTCGGTGCGGATTACATCGATGTTACCTGTAGTTGTGACGAAGATGTTGCCTATCTTGCAGGCCTCTTCCATTGTTACAACCTCAAATCCTTCCATTGCAGCCTGAAGTGCGCATATAGGATCGATTTCAGTAACAAGCACTCTAGCTCCGTATGAACGCATTGACTGGGCGCAACCTTTGCCGACTTCACCATAACCGGCAACTACACATACTTTTCCTGCAATCATAACGTCTGTTGCACGCTTGATGCCGTCTGCCAGGCTCTCGCGGCAACCGTAAAGATTGTCGAATTTGCTTTTTGTTACAGAGTCGTTGACGTTGAATGCAGGGAAGAGAAGTTCGCCACGTTCTTCCATCTGGTACAGACGGTGTACTCCTGTTGTTGTTTCTTCGCTTACACCTCTGATTTCCTTAGCCATGTTGCTCCACATGTTAGGATTTACTTTTCTTACTTCCTTAAGTATGTTCAGGAGCTCTTTTTCATCTCCAGAAGTTGCTTCTCTGTCAAGAACGGAAGGGTCTTTTTCTGCTTCGGCACCGAGGTGTATCATCAGTGTGGCATCGCCGCCGTCGTCGACAATCATTGTCGGTCCTTTTCCTCCTGGGAATGTGAGAGCTTGAAGTGTACACCACCAGTAGTCTGCCAGACTTTCGCCTTTCCAAGCAAATACTGCTACTCCATCATCAGCTATTGCTGCGGCTGCATGGTCTTGTGTAGAATATATGTTGCAAGAGCACCATCTTACTTCAGCACCGAGTTTTACCAAAGTCTCTATCAATACAGCTGTCTGTATTGTCATGTGTAGAGAACCCATTATTCTGGCACCTTTCAGCGGTTTGCTGTCTCCGTATTTCTCACGCAGTGCCATAAGTCCGGGCATTTCGTGTTCAGCCATGTCTATTTCTTTACGGCCGAAATCAACAAGGTTCATGTCTGCTACTTTGTATGGCAGCTCTGAAAAAAGTTTCTGATTCATGTATTTGTATGTGGTTTGATTTATATAAATTCCAATTACATCACGCAAATTTACTATAAAATGATTAAATCATATAAGTTTGTATAATTAAAAAGTTAAGCCCATGATGTTAAAATACATGTGCATATTATTGATATATAGTTAATTAGTGTGGAATTTGTGGCGATGCCCCCATATTGGTGTTGTTTTGCAACGCGAGTTTCTTTAGACTAAAAATGCAGCTGTCTCTTTTTGTTGCATAAAATATGTGTACTTCTGTATCGATAAAATGCAGAAGCTTGAATAACTTTGAGTGAGCTGGTATGCCCTACTTCAATTTTGATATTTTCTTATTGCATTAGACCTTTTATGAAGTTCTAATTGGTTGGAAATAAGCCTGCTGAGGCTTATTCTCCGAAAAACTCTTTTATTTCGTCATAGTCATCCTTGTTTAACTCTTCCTTGATGCCGTCTAGCCCGCCTTCAAATTGAAGCTGCATGTCCTTGATGTCTTCTGTATAGTCTTTTAGAACCTGTTTAGCAATTTTCATCGCGAAGATGCCTTTTAGTCTTCCTATTTCCCTTAATTCTTCGTCTGTGTATTCATAATTCTCCATTTCCTGTTCAATAAGCGAGTATTCTTCTATGACATACTCCCAGTCTTCGTCAGTGTAGTTGTCTGAATTTTCTTCAATATCCTCTATAAGTAAAGAAAGTTCATCGATGCTCGTTTTTGCATTGTTGCAGGATATGGTTAGGAGTGAGCAGATAATGGCAATCAGGAAAATGTTAACATGTTTCATAATATTTCAGTTTTAAGATTAATAGGTTATGTTGACTGATTTCTTTTATATTTATTTGATGATGCAGATTAATACCTTGTATCTGTTTGTCAGCATGTAACTTTTGCAATATTCATAATAATTCTTGAATCTTGCAAATAATAAATGGGAATATGATGCCTTTGAATGCGTTAATATGTTGTTCGTTCGATTTGACGCCTTTGATTATGTTTATTGCTTTTTGTTTGTAGTGAACGGTTGCGGTATTCTTTCTGCCAGTTTATTTTCCAGATTGTTTATGCCTGATATTTTGAATATCAGTTCTCTGACATAATCGATTCCGGCGCATACCATAAACAATGTTGCTGATATGAATATGCAATGAATGATTATCGGGTAGCTGAAACTGCCAGGCATGACATTTCCCCAAATTACAGGTCTGATCAACGGGTGTTCGTGACATAAATAAATGCCGAATGTGTATGGTGCCAGTTTGCTGAGCCGTCGTAGGCATTTATTGTCGCATTTCATCTGTGTGAAGCAGATGAATATCAGCAATGATAAAATAAATGTGAGATCGTTGTTGGCTGTGGATTTGATTGTGAATTCTGCGCCTGTACGTATGTGGTTAAGCAAGTTTGACGATGCATGCACGCAGAAAAAGCATATTGCAGCAACGAACGTAAGCAGTATCGCATGTTTTTTTATCCATGGATGTATGCCGTATTTCTTTATATAGCCACCTGTAAAGAATAGGAATATAAACCAGCATAATGACATGCCTGTAGCGAATGTCTCCCCAAACGGATATTTGAAAAACATTATCAGCATGATGATAAGCATATAGAAGTGCTGCTTTGCTGTTAAATGCATTGCCAGTTTAGCCAGAAACGGGGAAAGCAGTACCAGTCCTATATATTTTGCAACAAACCAGTATCTTGTTGTCGGTATGGGACTTATGCTGTCTATGTATTCAATTAACGGTATACTTTTGTCGAATACTTGTGAAATAATCAGTGAAATCGCCAATGAGTAGAAAGCAACCTGAAACCATATCTTGAATATACCTCCTCGTATTTTTGTGGAATCGATAAGGAAATATCCGGTAATCAAGACAAAGCAGTTTACACCGGTACTGGCAAAGAGCGATACGAACTGAAGTGATGCATAATTAACCACATCATTTGTAGAGCTGATGTCAAAGTGGCAAAATAAAGGGTTTTGTCTTATGCCGTTATATATGTAGTGGCTGACAATTATAAGCAGCATGGCTGTAATCCTCAATATCTCAATATTTGTTTGTCTTTGCTTCTTTTGCTCTATTTGTCTCATTTTATGGAGTGTATATGATGGTTGTGATAAAACTTTCCGTTTTAGATTAGAAGATATCAAGGCTTGTTGTTTTCCGCTGTGTGTCTTTTGTAGTATGTCGTATGTTATGTAAGGGCATAAAAAAAGGGGTAACGCCTTACCCCAACCTTTGTTAACCTTAAATCTAATACTATGAAAAACACGATGCAAAGGTAGGTGTTTTTCTGATATTGTCAATAGATGGTGTCGAAAAAACACTTATGAATAACAATGTTTAACATTAGTCTTTGCTGAAGCCTATTGTTTTTGCAATCTTAAACATTGAATTCTTCTCTCAGATATGCATTTCAGTTATTGCTATATGTCATCTTTAATGAAGTTTTTCTTTCATTGTGTCTGTAAATCAGTGTCAGTTGCATTAACGGTAATACCAAAAAACGGCAATCAAGTTTTCTATTTCATCATAAAATACCTATCTTTGCCACACTAGGATGCCTTTGTTGTAACTGGCGCGTGTATTATCCAGTTATATTAAAGGCGATATAGATGTAAAAAATCAAAACATTGAATATTTATAAAGGCAAAACGATGAATTTTATTGAAGAATTGAAATGGCGTGGAATGCTCCACACAATGATGCCTGGAACAGATGAGCTTCTCGAGAAAGAATGCGTAACAGCTTATTTGGGTATCGACCCTACGGCCGACTCTTTGCATATCGGTCATCTTTGCGGTGTGATGATGTTGCGCCATCTTCAGCGTTGCGGCCATAAGCCTCTGGCTCTTATTGGTGGTGCTACCGGTATGATCGGCGACCCTTCAGGAAAAAGTCAGGAGCGCAATCTGCTTGACGAGGAGACGTTGCGTCACAACGTAGCCTGCATCAAGAAGCAGCTTGCAAAATTCCTGGACTTTGAGAGTGATGCACCAAACAAGGCCGAGTTGGTCAACAATTATGACTGGATGAAAGACTTCACCTTCCTTGATTTTGCGCGCGACATCGGTAAGCATATTACTGTCAACTACATGATGGCCAAGGAATCAGTGCAGAAGCGTCTTAATGGTGAAGCTCGTGATGGACTTTCATTTACTGAGTTTACTTATCAGCTTCTTCAGGGCTACGATTTCCTCTACCTTAACGAACACAAGAATTGCAAACTCCAGATGGGTGGTGCTGACCAGTGGGGCAATATGACAACTGGTGCTGAGCTCATTCGTCGTACCAACGGTAGAGAGTGCTATGCATTGACTTGTCCGCTCATAACAAAATCAGACGGCAACAAGTTCGGTAAGACAGAAAAGGGAAATATCTGGCTTGACAGAAACTATACTTCTCCTTATGCATTCTATCAGTTCTGGCTTAATGTTGCCGATGATGATGCAAAGAGATACATCAAGATTTTCACTTCTCTGCCAAAAGATGAAATAGATTCTATTATTGCAGAGCACGATACAGATCCAGGACGCCGTGTACTCCAGAAGCGTCTTGCCAAGGAAGTAACCATTATGGTTCATTCTGAGGAAGATTACAATATGGCTGTTGAGGCTTCTGAAATCCTTTTCGGAAAGTCTACGAAGGAAAGCCTTCTGAAGCTTGACGAGAAAACCCTTCTCGAAGTTTTCGATGGTGTCCCTCAGTTTGAAGTAAGCCGTGCTGACCTTGAAGCTGGTGTAAAGGCTGTAGATCTCTTTACAGACAATGCACATGTCTTCCCTTCAAAAGGCGAAATGCGTAAGCTTACTCAAGGAGGAGGTATCAGTATCAACAAGGAAAAACTTGATGCGTTCGATAAGGTGATTACAACAGACTATCTCCTTGACGATAAATATATCCTTGTACAGAAGGGCAAGAAGAATTATTATCTGGTCATAGCCAAATAATCAGGTTGCTATACATGAAAACATACATATAGTGTAATTTTAAAGGTCAGAGGCAAGATGTTTTTTCATTCTTGCCTTTGGCCTTTTTCTTCTAAGCCAGCTATGGTACGTGCGTACTCGAATCAGGTTTATTATAATAAAAAATGTTGTTTTACCATATAAAGTATTGAACTGTAGATACTTTGAGTTGCACGTATAAGTAAAAAAATATAAATTTGACACGAATATTCTGATTTATTAACCTAATTTTAATTTATAGAAAGGAGAACTGAATAATATCATGGAACAATTTTTCGGTTATATCATCGGACTTGGTGCGGCGGTGATGATGCCAATCCTCTTTACCATTTTGGGAGTTTGTATAGGCATCAAGTTTGGAAAGGCGCTTAAAAGCGGACTTCTCGTAGGTGTCGGTTTTGTCGGTTTGTCTGTCGTTACCGCATTGCTTACAAGCAGTCTTGGTGATCCTCTTAAGCGTGTTACAGAAATCTACGGACTTAGTCTCGGAATCTTTGATATGGGTTGGCCTGCAGCAGCTTCTGTTGCATACAACACATCTGTCGGTGCGTTCATAATACCAGTCTGCTTGGCTGTCAACATTGTAATGCTTTTGACAAAAACAACCAAGACTGTCAACATCGACCTTTGGAACTATTGGCATTTTGCATTCATCGGAGCTGTAGTATATTTTGCATCTGACAGTATCTGGTGGGGATTCTTCGCCGCTATAATCTGCTATATCGTTACACTTGTAATGGCCGATCTTACATGCAAGCAGTTCCAGACATACTATGACAAGATGGATGGAATCTCAATTCCACAGCCGTTCTGTCAGGGATTTGTACCTTTTGCAGTTGTAATCAACAAGGTACTCGACAAGATACCTGGATTTGAAAAGCTCAATATCGATGCAGAAGGCATGAAGCGCAAGTTCGGAATCATGGGTGAACCTCTTTTCCTCGGTGTCATCGTCGGATGCGGTATAGGTGCACTTGCCTGCAAGAACAGCGAAGAACTTGTTGACGGCATACCTTCAATACTTGGACTCGGAATCAAGATGGGTGCAGTTATGGAACTTATTCCGCGTATCACTTCACTCTTTATCGAAGGACTTCGTCCTATCTCTGATGCAACACGCGAATTGATAGCACGCAAGTTCAAGAACAGTGCAAGTCTCAATATCGGTATGAGCCCGGCTTTGGTAATCGGTCATCCTACAACACTTGTTGTGTCGTTGCTTCTGATACCTGTCACTCTTTTCCTTTCTGTTGTGCTTCCAGGTAATCAGTTCCTTCCTTTGGCTTCACTTGCCGGAATGTTCTATCTTTTCCCAGCAGTGCTCCCAATCACCAAAGGTAATGTCCTCAAGACATTTATTATAGGACTTGTAGCTCTTATCGTAGGACTTTATTTCGTGACAGACCTTGCACCGTTCTTCACACAGGCTGCACACGATGTATATATGAAGACCGGAGATTCTGCAGTAAAGATTCCTGATGGATTCCAGGCAGGAGCTCTCGATTTCGCTTCAAGCATATTCTCTTGGATTATATTCCATCTCATACACGATTTCAAGATTGTAGGTTCTGCAGTTCTTGTCGTACTCACACTTTTGCTTGCCATCTATAACCGCAGACGCATCATAAAGGAAAGCCGTGCAGTTGCAGGACAGGCAAAATGAAGTTTATGAAGAAAAGAAAATGAAGAAATAATAAACCCGATAAAATAGTTTTAGTATGAAAAAATTAGCAATGGCTTTTGTTTTGGGCGTATCTGCTATTGCAGCATCAGCTCAGGTAAACTACCGCATGCAGGTTGCATGCAACCCTCAGGACGTTAAGACATACGATACACAGCGTCTTAGAAGCAGTTTCATGATGGACAAGGTTATGGTTGCCGATCAGATCAATGTCACATATTCAATGTATGACCGTTTCATCTTCGGTGGTGCAATGCCTGTTAACAAGGAACTGAAGCTTGAAACAATTGACCCTTTGAAGGCTCCATACTTCCTTTTCAGCCGTGAGCTCGGTGTTATCAATATCGGCGGTGACGGAATCGTTACGGTAGACGGCAAGGAATATGAGTTGAAGTTCAAGGATGCTCTCTACGTAGGTCGTGGCAACGAGAATGTAACTTTCAAGAGCAAGGATGCTTCAAAACCTGCAAAGTTCTACATCAACTCTGCTACAGCACATAAGGAGTATAAGACTCAGCTCATCACAATTGACGGAAGAAAGGGCTCGCTCAAGGCTAACTCTTTCCCTGCAGGAAAGATGGAAGAGAGCAACGACAGAGTCATCAATCAGCTCATCGTAAAGAACGTTCTCAAGGAAGGTCCTTGCCAGCTTCAGATGGGTCTGACAGAACTCAAGCCTGGAAGTGTTTGGAACACAATGCCGGCACACACTCACAGCCGTCGTATCGAGGCTTATTTCTATTTCAATGTGCCTGCTGGAAACTCTATATGCCATTTCATGGGCGAACCACAGGAAAACCGCATTGTTTGGCTTCAGAACGAGCAGGCTATAATGTCTCCTGAATGGTCTATTCATGCAGCTGCCGGAACCAGCAACTACATGTTCATCTGGGGTATGGCTGGTGAGAACCTCGATTATGGAGATATGGACAAGATTACTTATACAGAGATGCGCTGATGTGATTCTGCATCATGTGTGTTGATTCATACTGTTTTAGCTCTGCACAGGTTTCTGTGCAGAGCTTTTTCTATGTTTTGTTGTTTGAACAAACTTCGTTTTTGGAGTGTTTATCAAATGAAAAACATTAGCCGGTCATACAGCCGTAGGTGTGGCTTGTATATCCGAGATAATAACTGATTTATATATAAACATAGTATTGCCATGAGACGTATTCTTTTAATTTTGACTATGATTTGGGCTTCAATGACTTTGAATGCCGCAGAAGAGAACGGTAAGGTTATAAGAATTTCCACTGATGCCGTAGATCTGCTTCTGCATGTTGGTGACAACGGACGTCTGTATCAGACGTATTTCGGTGAGAAACTTTTGAACGAGTCTGATGTGAAAAACTTCAAGTGGTATGTTCACGCCGCGTCAGACGGTAGTGTGTGCCGTCGCGGTTGGGAAGTATACAGCGGTTCTGGAAATGAAGATTTTTTCGAACCTGCTTTGGCTATTACGCATAACGACGGCAAAACGTCGACATATCTCTACTATGTATCTTCCTCTTCGTCTGCAGTCGACGGTGGAACTCATACAGTCATCAATCTTCGCGATGACAAATATCCTGTCGATGTCGTACTTCATTATATAGCATATCCAAAAGAAAACGTAATCAAAACTTGGAGCGAAATTCGTCATCAGGAGAAAAATCCGATAACTCTTTCTGCATACGCTTCGACCATGCTTTATTTCAGTCGCTCTTCTTATTACCTCACTGAGTTCAGCAGCGATTGGGCATGCGAAGCACGTATGAGCAGTCAGCGTCTTCAGTTTGGAAAGAAAGTTCTTGATACAAAGCTCGGCAGTCGTGCCGCAATGCATGTGCATCCGTTTTTCGAGATTGGACTCGACCAGCCTGTAAGTGAAAATCAGGGCGATGTGCTGATGGGTACATTGGGATGGACCGGCAATTTCCGTTTTACTTTTGAAGTTGACAATGTAGGCAATCTGCGTGTGCTTCCTTCCATCAATCCTTACGCTTCTGCTTACGAACTGTCTAAAGACGAAGTTTTCGTGACTCCAGAGTTTATTTTTACGCTCAGTTTCAACGGAACTTCTCAAGGAAGCCGCAATCTTCATGATTGGGCGCGTGCTTACAGTCTGAAGGACGGAAAAGGCAAGCGGTTGACCTTGCTCAACAATTGGGAAAACACTGGATTTGACTTTAACCAGGAGATTTTGGGCAACCTTATGAACGAGGCCAAGCATCTTGGTGTCGATATGTTCCTTCTTGACGACGGTTGGTTTGCCAACAAATATCCGCGTAAGAACGATAAGGCCGGATTGGGCGACTGGGAAGCTACATCCGACAAACTCCCTGGAGGCATACCGGCTCTTGTTGATGCGGCAAAAAAGGCAGGAGTGGAGTTCGGAATATGGATTGAACCGGAGATGGTTAATCCGAAAAGTGAATTGTTTGAGAAACATCCAGACTGGGCCATACATGACGAGAACCGTCAAATCTACTATTATCGCAATCAGCTTGTTCTTGACATGAGCAATCCTAAGGTTCAGGACCATGTTTTCGGCGTTGTTGATAATATAATGAAGGAGAATCCGGATGTTGCATACTTCAAGTGGGACTGCAACAGCCCTATAACCAATATCTATTCTCCGTATCTCAAGAACCGCCAGGGACGCATGTATATCGACCATGTAAGAGGTGTCTACAATGTACTCAAGCGTGTCAAGGAGAAATATCCTGATGTGCCTATGATGCTTTGTTCTGGTGGAGGTGCCAGATGCGATTACGAAGCTTTGAAATATTTTACGGAGTTCTGGTGCAGCGACAATACCGATCCGGTGGAGCGTATTTACATACAGTGGGGATTCTCCCAGTTCTTCCCGGCCAAGGCTATGTGTGCGCATGTCACTAGCTGGAATCGCAGTGCTTCCATAAAATTCCGTACAGATGTTGCTTCAATGTGCAAGCTTGGTTTCGACATCGGTCTCAAGGAACTGAGTGCCGAAGAGCTCGAATTCTGTCAGACTGCTGTTGCCAACTGGAAGCGTCTTCAGCCGGTCATTATGGATGGCGATCAGTACAGGCTGGTTTCGCCTTATGAAACAAACCACATGGCAGTAAACTACGTCGGCGACGACAAGTCCAAGGCCGTTCTTTTCGCCTACGATGTACATCCGCGTTATTACGAGAAACTTATGCCTGTTAAACTTCAGGGACTTGATCCGCATCGTTCGTATAAGATCGAAGAAATCAATCTCATGCCGGGCAAGGAATCTTCTTTGGAAGTGAACGGCAAGGTCTTCACAGGCGATTTTCTTATGAAGGTCGGAATTGACGTCTTCAGTTTCTCTCAGATGCAGAGCCATGTACTGGAGCTTACAGCAATGTAATTAGACATTTATTGAGTCTCTCTTGACTTTGGCTTTAGTTGTGAGGGCTCGCATTTAAAATTTCGAGGGCTCAGGAAATAGTTTCCGAGCCCTCGAAATTTTTTTCTTGTGCCTCCGCATTTCTTCCTTTTGTGCGTTTTCTGGCTGTCAGATGTAGTCCTTGCTTCCTTTGTCCTGATACAAAAGGAAAACGGACCATTCCGCTTTGCTGAAATGCTTGTGGAATGGTCCGTTTTAAATATACAAATGGTATCTGAAAAAGTTTTTCTGTTTTTTCACATCAGTCTTTTCTGCTGATGCTGTAGAGCTTATTTCCGTCCTTGTCTACCATTGTGAGTACAAGTTCCTTGCTGTCTGCCGACAACACAGAGAAACCGCTTTTACCGCTGCAGAACTTTGTGCCTTCAACCGGTTTCACTTCTCTTGCAAGCGAACCTGACGAGTTTACAACGTAGTCGATGTTGCTTCCCTTCATGCGTATATGCTGGAAATTGTGTATGTGTCCGCATATATACATGTCTACGTTATTGTGCTTTCTGAGGATTGTGTCGACTCTCTTCTGCATGTCGCCTCTTTCAGACGGATTCTTGTCGGTGTCGGCATATATCGGGTGGTGTCCGATGACGAGAACCCACTGTTCCTTGGCTGCTGTAAGTACAGAGTCGAGCCATTCAAGCTGTTTGTTTATATCCTGCTTTCCTGCATCATTGTAGTCTTCTGTATCTTTTCTGTACTTGTCTATGAGCGGTGGAGTATCAAGCATTACGATGCGTACGTTTACTCCGTCGTTTTCCAGTACCTTGGTGTAGTATCTTGCCGGCATGTTCCATCTTGCGCTGATGTTCTGATAGTCGAGCACGGCCTGTGTGTTTCCGCGGTACTCATGATTGCCCATAATTGCGTACCATGGGAGCATCAGTTCCGGATGGCTGTAGATGAGTTCGTAGTTGGTCATCCAGAGCGGGTCGCTGGTGCTTCTTACACCCTCGAAGTGGTGTACATCGCCTGGTGCCACGACGCATTCAATGTCAATGTTTTCCGCCATGCGTCCCATTGTCTCTGCAATAGGTTTCTGATCATAGTAACCGTTGCGGCCGAGGTCGTTGGCAATGAAGAAGTTCACCGACTTCTCCATTGCTTTCCAGTTGGCCTCGTTCTGTGCTGATGCTCCTGCGCATATCAGCAGTGCTGTCAGAGCGAGAATATATTTTCTAATGCTTCTTATCATCATTTGTCCGATTATTGTTTATTCAAGTCCGTAAGCTCCGAAATAAGCCTTTACAGCAGGTGATGTATATGTCTTTCCGTTTACGCTTATTCCGTTGGTCTGGAAGTAAGGTGCCATGTTTGCTTCGTTGGCAGTGTATGCCCCGTTGAGAGCTGGCGAAGATGCTGTAAGGTGGAAATCCCAAGAATTGTCGTATACGTATTCTGTCAGTGCAACTTTGTTGATGTCGAAGTTTACAAACATAGGATCGTATGAGTTGTCCTCTGTTGCGATGAGGCTGTGTGCATCAACAACGCCTTTGTTGTAGTTCTTGTGGTCAAATCCGTATCCTTCCCAAGAATATGCAACACCGCTTTCCTCTTCGTACACGATGTCGCTCTTCTGTGAACCTGAAGAATACATGTTGTAGTCGATTACAGATTTGTCGTCATAGCCTTCATCGATGTTGTTTGGAAGGTCGTAGCTAGGAGTCATGGCTCTGAACTTGCAGTTTACGAGAAGGTTGTTGTATACGTTTGCAAGAACATTCTTCTCTGCGTAGATGCATCCGCCTTTTTCGCCGTCACGTCTCCAGCCGGCGTTGATGATGGTGTTGTTGTAAGCCTGTACCTTTGCCTGTCCTCTTACTTCGCTCTGGCCTGAGCTTGAAAGTTTGAGACCGTTGGTGTTAGGGCTGAACATTACGTTTCCTGCAACGTCTGCAACACATCCTGCCTTGATGTTGACAGCCTCTGCACCGTCGTATCCGTTGGCTGCAAAGATGTTGTTGGCTATGATGGCGTTTCCTCCCATGAGGTATATGCCGTCAGACCATCCGTTGCGCAGGATAGAGTTTGTTATGACATATTTTCCGTTGATGTTGTCGGTTGTGATTTGAGGATATGCATCGTCTCCGGCTGTGTATATTCCGCTTTCTGCAGCTGGTGAACCTTCTATTACTGCACCTCCTGTATACTCGATTATAGTGTGGTCGATGAGCATTTCGCCGCAAGTCGATGTTGCAACAATACCTCCCCAAAGACCCTTGAAGATGTTGGCTTCTGTTCTCTTGCTTTCAGCGACAGAAAGAAGGATAGGGTGCTCTTCAGTTCCTTTGCAGTAGAGGTTTCCGTCTACTGTAAATTCGATTGGTGTATGGTTTACGCCTACGCCTTTGTCGTCAAATACTACAGTTACACCTTCTTCTATTGTCAGTGACTTTCCTTCCGGAACCACTATGTGTCCAGTTACGCTTACCACTGTGTTTGCTTCCCACACGCCTTCAACGTTTCCTGAAACTTCTTTGTCTGCTACGATTCCTGAGCCGTCGCCGTCGTTTCCACCGTCTCCGTTTCCTCCGTTTCCATTGTTGTCATCGTCACTGCATGCGCAGAATGTCATTGACATAAGTGCTGCGCCGAACAATAAATAGTTGAATTTCATAATTGAAAAAATTGTTTGGTGTTTATTATTTTCTTATTCTTAAAAAATCAAAGTTTGAATCTGACTCCAAGCATGATGGTCTGTCCGTGCCATTCCTTGCGTTCTATGACGTTTCCGTCTGTGCGCTTCGAATCCACGCCGTCCGTATGCTCGCTCTTGTGGATGTATTTCAGCATTGGTGTGTCGAGCAGGTTTGAAGCTTTTGCAAAAATGCTTATGCCGTTCTTGAAGCTCTTTTCCACTGATGCGTCCAGCTGAATATATCCGTCTTCCCATATATCATCATTGTACCAGTTGGAAATTTCGCTCAGTCGCTTGCCTGTATAGCTGAATGCGATCTGTCCTTCCCACATGCTTTTTGACTCCTTGAAGAGAAGTGACAGATTTGCCACGTGGGCAGCCTGTCCGCAGAGAGGTCTTGTCTGTTTTACGCTCTTCACTTCCGAACCCTCCATGACTCTTTTGTCTGTGGTCATGCTTGAATGCGTATATGTGTAGTTTGCCTTGATTCCGAACCAGTTGAAGTATTTCATCACATCGATTTCAACACCCAGATTGGTTGCGTTACCGAAGTTCATAGGTTTGAAGTATGTGTCCTGTCCTTCGTTGATGAGTCCGTACTCAATAGGATTCTGAAGATTCTTGTAGAACAGGCCTACCATGAATTGTTCTGAAGAGCCTGGGAAGAACTCATATCTCAAATCCACGTTGTCGGCAACGGTGTGCTTCAAGTCCGGATTACCTTTTTCCTTGTAGTCTTCATTGATGATTGAGTAAGGCACAATCTCAAAGAAGCTCGGACGGTTTATAGAGCGTCCGTAGGAGAGTCTCAGGTTTGCGTTCTTATGGATGTTGTATTTGGCATGAACGCTTGGAAGCACGTCTGTATATCTCTGATTTCCTTTCGGATCTTCGTTTCGTGCATATTTGAGCTCGTATCCCTGGTCTGTATGTTCAACACGTACTCCTGCTGTTACGTCAAACTTTCCGTATGAGTATTTTGCCATTCCGTATCCGGCTCCAATCTTTTCGCTTGCATCGTAGTTGAGCGGGTTGCCTATGTCGCCGTAAGGACGCGGTTCGAGAAGTATCTCGTCGAAGTTGTTCCAGTCTTCGCCTTCATATTGAGGATCCATGAGTCCTGTGGCAGAATCGAAGGTGTATTCGTTGAAGAAACTGCTTCTGTCCTTGTTTCGGTACATACCTCCTGCCGAGAAGTCGATGGTCGCGTCATTCTCCATCTTCAGCTTGTAGCTAAGGTCTACGTAGCCTGCTATGTCGTTGTCGGAATTGTGCTCCCAGCGGCGTGTTGCAGCATTTGAAGTCTGTATGTGCGAGCCCTGCATGTATATTTCTGCATTGTCTGGAGTTTCGCTGAATGCTCTTGAGTATACGGCAGACCATTTGATTTTGAAGCAATTGTCCTTGAGCAGGGAGTGCTCGCCCTGGAGAGTAGAATTGAAGATGTACTGATGGTTCCATTTCATTCTGATTTCTCTTGTCTTGTCGTCTTCACCGTCGCGGACCTCAGCTTCAGTCATGTCCATGTATCCGTTGTACCACATCAGTTTGTTGTTTGTGTCGAACTTGTAGTCAAGTTTGAGATGTGTGCCCAATCTTCCGTTCTGAGTAGAGTAGTTGCGGAAAATGGTGCCGTTGTGTGATGTGCCCGGTCTGTAGTATATTTCGCTTTCCTTGCCTCTGTAGGTGTTCATGTAGCTGGCTGCCAGCATGACTCCTAGCTTGTCATTGAAGAAGCGGTCGCCGTATGACAGTCCGGCTGTGATGTCGGGCATAGGCTTTTTCCATTTCATGTGAAGGTTCTTGGTCGTGAAATCTTCCGATGTGACAGCGTAGTCGTCAGGTTTGCCCATTGCTTCGTACGGTGATTCCTTGTTTATTGCACCATAATTGAATGATTGGAAATCACGTCCGAAATACATGGTATTGTATCCTGTTGATATGTTTGCGGTGAATTGTCTTTCTGATGGTGCGTCCTTCATGACGAGGTTTATGGCACCACCGATTCCGTCGCCTTCCATATCTGCAGTCAGCGATTTTGTCACTTCAAGTCTGTCAAGCATTTCTGAAGGGAAAATGTCGAGCGGAACAAATCTGTTCTTGTTGTCAGGGCTAGGAATCTTTATGCCGTTGACAAGAGTATAGTTGTAGCGCTTGTCCATACCGCGGAGTATGGCGTATTGTCCTTCGCCTCCACTGTTGCGCTCAATAGTAATTCCAGACATTCTCTGGATGACGTTGCCGACAGTGATGTCCGGGGACAATTCTATGGCTTTGGCACTCATTACATTGACCACATTTGTGGAATTTTTCTCAATGCTTCTTGCTCCTGCTTCAGTTCTTCCGGAGTTTTTAGATACGACAGAAATGTCGCTGAGCATGATGTTGTCGCTTGAAAGCGGTATGACAATCTCGTTTATCGATTTGCTGATTTTCATCTCGTATGACTTATACCCCATGTAAGAGCATACAATGGTGAAAGTCGGTTTGTCGACCGATAGATTGAAACTTCCGTCAAGTCCTGTCACGGTTCCCTGTGAAGGATCTTCCTTAATGACGATGTAAGCACCAATGATTTCCTCTCCTGTTTTTGAATCTTTTACCTTACCTTTTATTTGCATGGCTGCCATATTGGTCGACGCCATAAGCAACAAACCAGCAATCCAATTGATCTTCATACAATAATCTTTTTACGCCGGCAAAAGTAGAGAGAGGATTTTACTATTTTATTACAGAGCTGTTGCATTTGTAATAAAATCACAACACTGGTTAAAAAATGAATAGGTGCCATGCAGATCATACGGCATGACACCTATTCGGAGATGTTTCAATTAGTTGTTTAACACGGTATTTATTACTCCTGCTGTTCTGGCAGTATTATATTTTCAGTTTTATCCAACCAATATTTCTTCAGATCTTCCCATTTGTAATAAGGTCCTGAGAATTTTTTTATCGGAAATTCAACCTCGCGTTCGTTCAGAAGAACTTTGGCTATTATGTCGTTGCTGTTGTTTCTGTAAAGTATCATCTGGATGTTTCCGCACATAGGAATTATTTTATATGTACGGTATGTATCGGCAATCTTCTGCCAATCAGATGTCGATGCGGAAAGATTGTTGATTCCCATCAATACTGCAAGCGGTGCAAGGTTTGTATCATGTCCGAACCGGAGTGTTGCTCCGCATTTGCCTGAGGCAATGACTGTGTCGGCTGTTGTAACAAAGTTTTTCAACAGGTTCCGTTCAAGATAGTACATGTGGCCGCCGCTGTATGGCGATGCTCCTTTTTCGTAGTACCATTCGAAATTGTTGCGTTGCCAAAGATCGTATACCTCGTCTTGAGTGAAAAGAAAGCTGAGATCAGGGGCGTTGTAGCTGCTCTGGCTTATTCCGTTGAGCTCGAACAGCTGGCTCATCAAGGCTTTAGTGTCTTTAATGCTGTTTATGAATGATGTATTGTTGAACAACTGCTTCATCAATCTGTCTGGATGTATGTATACACTGTCCGCAGCATGATATACGGAGTCACTGTTGGCCAGGTGTTCTTTTTCATAAGCAGGATTCTTGTATTTTATATAATAGGAGTCGTGCAGACTGCTTTCTGTAGTTATCTCCAGTTTTGGATTAAGGCCTTTCAACTCAACACATGCCGCGGCCATAGATAAGAAAGCTCGTGTTTTGTATGTTGAACGTGCGTCTACATGTACTCCGTCGTTGAATACCGGCTTGAAATTGTTGTACATCCTTTTAATGAGGTCTCTGTGCTGCCGAGCTCCTTTAGGGGTCAGTTCGCCATATCTTCCTTCGGCCTCGTTGCTTAGATATTTTATAATTTCAAGTGCACGTTTTCCGTCTTCTCTCAGATACCCTTTCTTTTCGGCATCTTCGAGAATCGATCTGGGTTCATCGTATTTTTCCTTGTCGGTGAGGTACCTGGAACCGTGTCGGGCAAAACTTGACACGTAGAAAGGTTCATAACCTTCAGGAGCCGGTGTTAAAACTGTTTCTGGTGCCGTATAGGCAAAATATTTGCCGGCAGCCAATCTGTTGTTTGCTGAAATTTCATCTTTTGCACTTTGTGAAAATACCGGCATGCAAACGCTTAACATGACGGCAATTGTGATAACTTGTTTCTTCATCGTATGACAATGTTTTGTGCAAAAATAGTCAAGATTGTCTTTGTTGTAATTCGGTTTGTCCTTTGCCGCATCTATTTTAACTTGATTGCAGCTTCTTTGGAACATTACTGTTACATCTTGTGTGTTTTACCTCAGTTTCATAGATGTATGTTCGTGTGTATATGTCTTTAAAATCATGTAAAACTGCGGTGTGGATTGGAATGTGTAGAAAAGATTAGTATTTTTGTAGTCCGTTTTACATGCCGCATTTCTATATATGAATTGTATTATATGCAAGATGAGTATGTACTTTTTACGGATCTTTTATTTGGTTTCTTGAATTTGCGATGAGGATAATAGAAAATATAGATGCTTATGTCGGACAGCCTTGTGTTGCTACAATCGGTTTCTTTGACGGTGTGCATAAAGGACACAGATGTCTGATCGATCAGGTCTGCAATGTTGCTGCTGATAAGGGCTTGGAGTCTGTTCTTATCACATTCAGGGAACATCCTCTTAAGGTCCTGTATCCGCAGAAAGCTCCATTTCTTTTGACAACTGCAGAAGAAAAGTCTAATCTGCTGGCTGAGACGGGTGCCGACAACGCAGCAGTTCTGGATTTTACGCGTAGATTGTCTGAAATGGATGCCCGTTCATTTATGAAGAATATACTCAAGGAGAAGCTTAATGTGCGCATTCTGGTCATAGGCTACGATCATCGTTTCGGTCATGACCGAAATTGCGGATTTGCAGACTACGTACGCTTTGGAAAGGAAATGGGGATAGATGTCATCAATGCTGAAGCTCTAGAAATCGATGGAGGAGTGGTCAGTTCGTCAGCAATTCGTTCATTGCTTTTGAATGGAGATGCATCTGGGGCATCATCAATGCTGGGTTATGATTATTTCATTGAGGGCACAGTGGTTGGTGGCTTCCAGAACGGTCGTAAAATTGGTTTCCCAACAGCCAACGTTGCTGTCGCTTCGAGTGATAAGCTGATTCCTGCAAACGGAGTTTATGCAGTACGTGCAGATGTTGACGGTGAGAGGTATAATGGTATGCTCAATATAGGTATGCGTCCTACATTTGCAAATGGCGGTAATAGGTCCATTGAAGTGTTTCTTTTCGATTTTTCCGGAAACATATACAGCGAGCACATAAGAATAGAGTTCTTCAGACGAATACGCGATGAGAAAAAATTTGCATGTATAGAAGAACTGAAGATGCAGTTGGAAGCCGATGAGCATGAGTGCAGAACACTGATGCGCATGCAATAGCTGTATTTCCTACATTGCATACTGTTGAAATAATCTTATTGCTATGGCCTTTTTTTATTGAAAAGTATAAAAAAACGCCGGTAAATTTTGTGTCCCACAAAAAAATGTCTACCTTTGCATTCGCGTTCGAATAGGATGCTATTGCATAGTTTGTTCTATGGTGTAATGGTAGCACAACAGTTTTTGGTTCTGTTTGTCCCTGTTCGAATCAGGGTAGAACAACTATTTAGGACTTGTAGCTCAGTTGGTTAGAGCAACAGACTCATAATCTGGAGGTCCCTGGTTCAAGCCCAGGCTGGTCCACGAAAAGCAGTTGTGATGTTCACAACTGCTTTTTGTTTTATGGCCGTTTCTGCAGGTGTTGCTACTGTATAAAGCTTTTAAAATTTTATATTGTCAAGCATATTTGAGGCATCTATACTTTATTGTAGATGTCCTTGATGATATTGCATGCGTCTTCTATTTTGATGTTGGAGGTATTTATCATAAGATCGTAATGGTTTGGATCTTTCCATCTTCTTCCTGTGTAATACTCATAATGTGTGGCTCTGTTGCGGTTTATCCTACGTATTTCTGCTTCTGCCTTGTCTTCGGCTATTCCGTATGACATTGTACAACGATTGGTGGCGTTTTCCTTGTCGGAATAGCAGAATACTTTGATTGCGTTTGGATTGTCTTTCATTATGAAATCGGCACAGCGTCCTATGATTATGCATGGTGCTTTTTCGGCGGCTTCTTTGATAATTTTGCTTTCAGCAATGAATAGCATGTCTTCTTTTGAGAGAATGTGGTCGGCTGTTTGTGCGCTGTCTCTGCCGATTATACATTTCAGCCAAAATGACGGTATCGTCTGTTCGTTTCGGGTTATGAAATCTTCGTCTATGCTGCTTTTTTGTGCGGCAAGACTTATGAATTCTTTATCATAGAGTTTTATGCCGAGCTCTTTTGCCAGCATTTCTCCTATAAGATGTCCGCCACTGCCGAACTCCCGTGCTATAGTTATGACTTTGTTCTGGCTGTGTGCATTTTCTGCGCATGCGACAACTTCTGAATCATTTATCCATTTGTCAAGAAATGAGTAGTAGGGACTTATGAAATGCACGATGGGGCCAACGGCCAATGCCGCGATTACTGTGCCTTCTCTAACTCCGTATATGCCAGACATGAATATGATGGACAGTATGCATGCAATGCAAAGCAAAGTGATGTCAAGTCCGAGTTTGACATATCCGAACTCTTTGTCGAAATGTCTGGCTATGGTCCGTACCAGATATTCGCCTGCCATCATGGCTGCATTTGCTTTTACTTCGAGAGCTATACCTAAGGCCAGGATTATACATCCGATTATGAGGACTGTTATTTGGCTTATGTATTCGGACGGTTTTAGATGGTAGAGTATGTTCATTGATATGTCGATGAATGTTCCGAAGCACATTGATATAGGTATCTGAAGTATGAACATGCGGAAATCGGACTTCAAGTCTTTCATTGACATTAATGGGAGCTCCAGCAGTATGAACAGCAGATTTAGGGCTATTGTCCATTCTCCGATTGTCCATGACGTAAACATGCTCAGCACGTAGGTTACGCTGGTTATAGGTGATGTGCCGAGCATTGCTTTGGTGATAAATGCTATTCCGAATGCATTTATGAACAGGGAAATCGCAAAAAGTAGAAAGCGTCTTAAAGTGTATTTCTTCATTGCTTGTGTTTTAAATGTTGACATGTTTGGGATAACATATAAAAGTCGTTATGTGCTTATGTTTGATAAATATCTATTATATGCTATGCATATGCAAAGTTCTTCTTATTTGTGGGAAATGTTTCATGAAATCATAACCGTATTTAGTCAAAAACGAAACAAAATATTTATTTTTGTGTAAATGTTTTCTTATGGATATAAATGAAGCTTGTGACTATACGTTAGATAAGGACGACAAAGGGCATATCTTCAGCTGTGTTGTATCTGCGCGAACTGCAAAGAAGGATAGTGTTGTGCTTGACGGTGGCTTTTTTGTAGCCCTGGTTGAAAGCGGGAATGCATTGTTGTTAGGCGCTAACGGAATGCCGTATAAGACTTCTAAAAAAGATATGTTTGTGCTTACTCCAAGCATGCGTTGTGAAGTCCGTAGCTACAGCGATGATTTTGCTATGCGGTGTATTTATGTAAATCCTGATTATTTTGACACCTTGTTTGAAGGATTGCCTATGTATTATCATCTTTTGGGAAATGTAGGTGTGTCGGATATTCCGGTTTTCCATCTTGATGCCAATAGATACAGGTATATGAAATTGGAAGTAAGGCTTTTTTCTGAGCATTTGAAGACATATCGGTATTTTCGGGATAGCATTATACGTCATTTGTGTGGATTCTTGTTGCTTTCTATTACTGATATGCTGTGTTGCAGCGGTCGAAGTCGTACGCTGTATGTTAAAAGAACTGATGAAATATTTCGCAGTTTCAAGAAATTGTTGGCTGAAAACTACAGAAGTCACCATGACTTGGGATTTTATGCAGACAAGCTGAATGTTTCGACAACCTACCTTTCCCGCATTGTTAAGAATATGACAGGTAGAACTGTAAAGTTTCATATTTCAGAATTGATATGTTCTGAGGCTAAACGGCTTCTTGAAAGTTCTGATATGAGCGTAAATGAAATTTCCGAGTTCTTGGGATTTTCAGACCAGTCTGTTTTCGGCAAATTCTTTGCTCTGAAATATGGAATGTCGCCTATGAAATATAGAATGAAGAAGATATGAGTGGAAAGGATCGCAGTTCTTCCTTTAAATGCTAATTGTGGATGATGATAATTTAATTATTATGGTTTGGTAAGTGCGTGAGATTCATTCGGCATCGCCATGTTAAAGTTATATTTGTGTTGTTGTGGCTTTAGCACTTTTTTATAATATTTGTAGTTATAGATTTTCGTGAAATATATAGCTTTATTCGTGATATTATTAACTTAATACGCGAAAAGTGTTAATTTATATATTTTTCTTATATGAATTGATACGAAGGATAATTTATAATTATATATTTGCGCTAAATAGAATTTC
>OOCM01000702.1_pt1 | contig 31044 bp, 24 predicted proteins | sample 1671111 | NCBI WGS metagenome assembly OOCM01 (sample SAMN06348123, study PRJEB24527) | human gut metagenome | biome: human gut; feature: ankylosing spondylitis patient; material: feces | host: Homo sapiens | place: China | collected 2015-10 | reverse complement strand
GACAAATGGACACAAAACGGATGCTTGCATACGTATTTGTGTCTATGAGGACCGCTAAAACATGAGAAAGCAGCCATTTTTTGTAAAAAAATGAGCGAATTTCGAATGTTTGCGTGATTTTGGGAGTGCAGAGCACAAAAAAATCACGTATGACTCATAAAGATTTCCAGTTATTGAGACGCTTATCATATAGAAAGGACAAAGTGAAAACGATGATTTCAGATAAAACAGATTCCAGTTCGGATAAAAACACAAAAAAAGCAAAGAACAAAGTCCTCGGACATTTACTCTCGCTTTTTTTCGGCATACTGCTTGGCGGCCTGCTTTGCCTGCTTCTGGTTGTGGCCGCACGCCACATGGGTCTGATCTCTTTTGGAGAAGCAGATTCTTTTTACGATACCGCCGTTTCCTATTACAGTGAGCAGTTCGGCGATGCCGTTTCCGCCCAGAGCCAGAACCCGCCCTCTTTTGCACGTTTTTATACGCGTGCGGCAGATACCTCCATCTTAAACAGCGATGTCTCCCTCGATCTGGAGCGGATCCTTCAGGAGAATGTTCTGCTGGAAGGGGAAAGATCGGAGGATGCCGATACTGCTGATTCCGACGCTGCGGATTCGGAAAGTGCGACCGCTTCCCTTGCAAAAGAGATCACCGGAAAGAAGATACGTCCGGCATCAAAACTTCAGGAAAGCTGCACCTTGGACGGCATTTCCCGAGACTTTACGGATCTTACGGTAAATCCCTCCTCTCCGGCAGCTATCCAGCTTGATACCGCCACATCAAGACTTTACCAGCGAGTTTATCTTATTTTTGCTCTGACAGCTGATTCTGACGGCACGCTGACCGTCTCACAGAATTCGGACATGGTATATCAGATCCCGTTTACGGCCAGCGAGAAGAAAAACGTGCAGATTGCCATTTCCCTCTCGTCTGACTCGGTAAACTTTTCCTGTGAAAAGGAAAGCTGTCGAATCACAGACCTTGCACTGCTTGGCTCCGTCAAAACCATATCCGCCTACACCGGTGCTCAGATTGCTTTCGATGAGAATACCGAAAAGGACCAGATCTCCGGTACCGTGACGACAGAAAATGCCGGTTTTCTCTTTCTGCCAATCCCATACAGCAAGAATGTAAAAGCTTATGTAGACGGCATCAAGACCGATGTTTTACGTGCCGATGCCTGCTTCGTCTGTGTTCCGGTCGGTTCAGGAGAACACACCTTTGCATTTTACCGGAAGTGAGCATTTTCTATAAAAAGCAGCCGGAAACCACCGGGTCTCCGACTGCTCATTTTCTGCTGCTCTATTTTCGATGAAGGAATCGTTTCATCTGCTCTTTAAATGGTATTTTCGCATCCGAAATTTTCCTTGCCATTTTATAAGAAATCGTTCCTTTTGTTACTTCGATCGACGCTTTCAGTGCCGCATTCTCGTTTTTCAGTCGGTTCATCGCCGCGATGCCGCCGCTGCCGCCAACGGATGGATCACCAAGAGCCAGTCCCTGGAAAATGAAATCCCGGTCGATCTTGTCTTCCGACAGTTCTTTTTCCGTAAACTCCAGAAGTTCCCGGTAGAAGCTGCGGTACTCTTCGCACATCTGCTCCACCGTTTTCATCTCCATATCATCCACGATCTCTTTCTTTGCCTGATATTCTTCCGGATGATCGATGATATGATGCAACAGCTGCATCACCTCATCCGGGCTGGCATCCGGCTTCACCAGCCAGCCGCCGCCTGTCTTTCTGATACGCTCCCCGACTGCTCCGATGTCGGTTGCAACGATCGGAATCCCATTAAGCCATGCTTCTGAGACGGTATAACTGAATGTCTCCGGCCAGATCGGCAGAATGCAGATAATATCAATCTCATTATCTTCAAGAAGCTGCGGAAGTTCCTCTTTTTTGTAAGTGGAGCTGAAGAAACAGTTCTCCTGTGAAATTTCCAGAATATTCTTATCACCGATCGCACCTAATACAAACCAGTTGATCCCGCCTTTGTCCATCGGAATCAGCTCTCTTGCCATCAGACTTCCTTTCTGCGGAACCATTCCTCCAAGGAATGCCACATTGAGCCTTCCTCGTTTTCCGAAGCGATGGTGATATTCTCCTTTGGTACTTTGATTATCCGTGTAGAACACGCCGTCATGTTTGACATAGACACGGATCTTCACCGGTCCGTCGGCAAGTTTTCTGGTACTGATACGAAGATCCAGACCGCACATCAGTGCTTCTGTTGCACCAAATGCATCGACAATATCCGGTCTTGGTACTTTGTTTGCCAGAAAACAGTCCTTTTTACCTTTGCTGTCCGTAAATTCCACATAAATCTTCGTCTCTTCGTTTGGCACGCCTTCCAGATAAGCCCAGCCTTTGATGTCATTGAGCCCCTGATCGGCTCCCGGCACACGATCCAGCTTCACGTGCAGGTGCTCGCTCTTCTGATGCTTCTCCGGGGACGGCACATGGATGATATCACGCTCCAGTTTGTCTTCTCCGTGTTCGATGACCATGCATTTTTCTTTCAGAGAAGGGAAATATTCAAGCAGAATATCCCTCGCACTTTCGGATGGGAAGATCAGTTTCCGGCAAATGGAAAGTGCCTTTTTATTTTCCCTTCTCCAGATGCGAAGATAATCAACCTGGCTTGCAATGTCTTTTTTCTGACGCAGACATTCCCGGCAGCGTTTCTGCCTCTCTTCAAAGGAAAGCTTTGCATCCTCTTTCTGACAGAACTGATTTTCGTTATCCAGAAGAATGATCGTCGGGCAGGCATAATAGAAATCATGAATGGTTGCGATCACCGGAATTCCGAAACGCTCTGCCGCAAAATAAAGCTCCAGAGAAAGATCCTGCGAATGCTGGATATGCACCATATCAATGTCAAATGCCAGCAGGATCTGTTCATAGATCTTTCGCATCTTTTCATCACGGAAAACCGGAAACTTCGGTGCTTCGCCAATTTCAAATTTCAAGGAGACCACATCTTTGTCCGTGTAGATCGTCAGTCTTAAATATTCTTCATCTCTTGCCGCCACGAAGACATTGTATTCATCCCGCAGTGCCATCGTCAGCTCTTTGACATGAATCTGTGTGCCGCCGATGTTGTTGAATGCCCCTTCCTGAAAATCCAGATGCAGCAGATAGAGAATGTTCTGCTTTCCGTTGTGCAGCTTTGTATACATATTGATATTGTCGCGGATCTCCTGATCCGGATTTTCCATACAGTACAGATGGTTCATCCGCATCTGGGCAGCGTAACGGCCATTTAAGATTGCCTCATGTTCTTCAAGAAGTTTTTTCTTTTCTTCGGTGTCAAACGAAGCGGTCCCTTTATGGTATACAAAGGTGTCATCGCACATTACATGATGATAACCTGCCTGCTCTGCACGGTTGCAGAAATCATTTTCCTCCCCGTAGCCTCTGCCGAACGTTTCAGCGTCAAAGACACCGATGTCATCGATCACACTGCGTTTGATATACATACAGAAACCAACCGCAACGGTGATCCTTGGATAACGTCTGAGGCTGCACGTTTCAATCAGTCCGGCATATTCATCTACCGTGACATTTTCCGGCATCGGATTGTCCTGGCACATGACCGGAACCGAACATAAAGTAGCACTGTTTGAGAGCGGTGTCACCGTTCCGATGCTCTCCTCCCGGTATGCACAGGCGATGATCTTGTCCAGCCACCCTGCGGTAACGATCGTATCGGAATTTAAAAGAAGGACATCACGATCCTCTGACTGTGCCATTCCCTTATTGACGTTCGCGGAAAACCCCATATTCTTTTCGTTGTGCAGCACCAGAATATGTTCCCCGGCAAAGCTATCCAGATAAGGTGCAATACGTTCATCCGGACTGCAGTCGTTGATCAGGATCAGCCGGTGCTTCGTAAGATCTGTATGCTTTAACACACTCGGCATACAAAGCTGCAAATCATCGTAACCATTGTACACCGGTATAATAATATCTACTGCCTCTGTCCTTTTTTTCATTTATTTCCTCCAAAATGCAAGACCATTTTTTTTACCAAGCAGCCAGTTTGCACGCTCCAGTGCCTCTTCCATGGAGAGTACCGCAATCATGCCGCTGATCTTTACCTGATCCTTGTTTTCTTCCATTTTGACCAGATAAACCGGATCGGTCGTTAAAAACAGATCGCCATGCTCCACTTTTCCGGAAGCGTTGGCCGCTTTTAACTTCGCATTGGTTCCGGCATGGTCGATCCGGCAGATACATGGTTTTCCTTCCAGCGGATCAAAACGCAGTGCCTTCCAGTCCTTAAAATTTTTCAGATCAAAAGTCACGCGGAACGCTCCGTCCTGCAGAACCGTTTCCGCCTGGATTTTCTCCTCTTCCCGGAACCCGTTTCCGGTGTCCACAAAGAGCTGGCAGTTCAGCAGATCCTTCTCCTGGTGACGTTTGCGGAACTCTTCCAGAGAAATACCGATCTCCGGGATGCTGTAGTGCAATACGCGGTTCGCTCCGACGTAGTGTTCTGCAAAATAGGTGCCCCACTTGTGGAAAGTCTCGGACATCTCCTGCGTAATCTGATATTCTTCTAAAAGCTCCTGCATCCTACAGTCTTGTTCCAGCTGTGGATAGCTGCTGTACAGCTCATTGATGGCACGCCAGATGATAAATGCCACCGGAACCGGAAAATCAAAGATCCATTCGCAGTCAATGACACGGTATTTTCCGTCTTTTTCGAAAATATTGTCAAGGATCAGATCGATGTTCGCCGGGGCAATGCACGGCAGTTCCGGGCAGATCTGTGAAGTTCCAAAAACCTGGGCAAACTCCGTCCGCTCTCTTCCGGACATCTCCCGGCTTACGATATGACGGTTCCCAGTTGCTGCGGATTCTTTTTCACACAGCATACTGACCGTGGAAATCAAATTTTTCACTTTTTCCACGTTATGTTCATAAATGGCCTGCTTTGCCTGTTGTCCAAGGCTTTTTTCCTGAAGAAACGGTGTCACGACAGCATCGCCTTTTGCTTTCACGCCAAGGCTGCTCCAGCTTCCGTAATCTTTCTGTTTGTTCTGCATATTCTGCAGGTGACGTTTTGCCTCGTTTGTCATCGGCTGCTTGACAACCACTTTTTCTCCGTTTTGCTCTTCAATCGTGGTAGCAATGGAGAAATGACGGTCGCGGTCGGTGCTCATCTTCGCATAAAGCACTTTTTTATCAGCACGGATCTGATTTCTGCTCATCTCGATCAGAAAAGAATTGGCAAAATAATCCATTCTGCCATCCTGCTGAATCGTCTCCGCCACCTGTCCCTCCCGGAACAGTGCCATGCGGTACTTGGTAAAGTTCCAGGTCGGCAGACCATATTTCTGCTCTTTTAAAGACTCATCCGTAAAGACTTCCCGCGGAAACTTGTAATCCGGATACGGATAATAAAAACGGTGATAAGAAAAACCACAGGCTTCCATCAGACGTTCCCACTCTCCTTTGGAGAATGTCCGCACGGAATGATTGTCCGGATACCCGGCAATGCCGTCAAAATAGCCGTTGGTATGATCTTCCGGTGCACCCGCAAAATACTTGAGTCCAAAGCGGTTCTCGATTGCAATCAGCAGGATCCCCTCCGGCTTGAGCAGCCGTTTGATATTCTTAAGAAACGTCTCGCACGGCTGATCCCCCTCGGTAAAGCCCGGTGCATACTCAAACACGCCGTTGAGCACGATGTAATCAAACTGCTCACCGAACACCATATCATTTAAATTGCCGACCCAGATCTCCAGATTCGGCACACGCTCATGCCTTGCCATGTTGATGTCCGCTCTCTGCTTGGAAAGCTCCACCGACACGACCTTTTTCATCCGCTCACAGAGCAGGCCGCTAATCGCCCCGCAGCCGGAACCAATCTCCAGACAGGTCGCATCCTCCTGAAACGGATACCAGTTCAGGATGTTCTCGCGGACTCTGGAAAGATGGTAAAGTACCGGAAACGGAACATTCTCCATACTCTCGTAACTGCCCTGTGTTTTGACGATCTTCAGTATTTCCTTTTCAATATCTCCGTCGGAGTAAAAATTCTCTCCGCTGTAATAATCCAGATTAAACTTTGCCATAATTCCCCCCGCTTCAGGATAGTGTTACTTTTGAATTCATATCGTAATAACCGACGGTATTGCGGTCTGAGATCACCGTCAGGCTGCATACATCATACAATCTGTGAAATACCACAAACTCTCCGTTGCGGTAACCGGTACATCCAAGAGAAATCAGATATTCTCCGCCCTGCAGATCCAGTTTCTGCGTGAAGGTGATCTCCTGACTCTCGCCCTCTTTTTTACCTTTGACATCTGCCTTTTCATACATGGTGTTCGTTCCGGTAATCTCAATCCCCTGCAGATTCTTGATCGTAAACGCATAGATCGGCTCTTTGATCTCCTCGTGGAAATCCACCTTCATGCGAACAGAAAAGGTGCTGCCCTTCATCAGGGTATTGGTGATCAGCCCTTTGTCATCGAGGATCGCATAGTCTGTGATCTCCGCAATCTTCTCTCCATACTCGATCAGCTTCGGATTGACCACGACCGAATCCTTCCAGTTTGCACTGACATCCTCGACATCGTTCATCCGGCTGTCTGTCTCCAGTTCAGACGGATCAAACTGATGCACCAGAACCTTCTTATAAATATCAACCGCTTCTTTCGGTGTTCCCTCAAAGATCTTCTCGCCCTGGTTGAGCAGGATCGCACGGTCACAGTATTTTGTGATGCTTCCAAGGTCGTGGCTGACAAACAGGATCGTCTTACCTTCTTTTTTGAAATCCTCAAATTTGCGGTAACATTTTGCCTGGAAAAAAACGTCTCCGACCGACAGTGCCTCATCCACGATCAGGATCTCCGGATCGATATTGATGGCAACGGCAAATGCCAGCCGCACAAACATACCGCTTGAGTACGATTTGACCGGCTGATTAACAAAATCACCGATGTCCGCAAACTCCAGAATATTGTCCAGTCGCTCATCGATCTCTTCTTTTGTAAATCCAAGCATCGTTCCGTTCAGATAGACATTCTCGATCCCGGTGTATTCCATGTTGAATCCGGCTCCAAGCTCCAGAAGTGCCGAGATACGTCCATCCACGTTCACTTCGCCTCCGGTCGGATTCAGAACACCGGTGATGATCTTCAGAATCGTCGATTTACCGGAACCGTTCGTCCCGATGATGCCGACCGTCTCGCCTTTTCTGATCTCAAAATTAACATGTTTCAACGCATAATGCTCCCTCGCATCCACATGAAATCCAAGCGTCTCCTTCAGACGGTCAGACGGTTTGTTATATAATTTATATACTTTACTCAGGTCTTTTACCTGAATTGCCATTTCACTCATAGATTTCGATTCCTCATAAATTTACAGAACATCCGCAAAATGTATCTTTAACTTCCGGAACAGTCTCGTGCCGATCAGCCAGAACACCAGAGTAAATGCCCAGAAATACAGAGTCATGCCCGGACGCTGCCAGAACCATATCTTGTAAATAAAGGCATCACGATATCCCTGGACAATATAAAACATCGGATTTAATTTCAAGATGGACGCAAGGATGCCGGTAATGCCGAGATCCTCCATCGACCACATGATCGGAGTCATCCAGACTCCCACCTGAAGTGCAATGTTGATCACCTGTGTCAGGTCACGAAAAAAGACAACGACCGAACTGGTCATATAAGTGATCCCGAGCACGAGCACAAAGATACAAAACGTATAATAGATCACCTGGATCGTATAAACAGTCGGATAACATCCCATCGCCGTGTACAGGATCAGAGCAACCAGAATAAAAAACAGGTGTACAAAAACAGCGGATACAACTTTGACCATCGGCAGGATATCAATCCGAAATACCACCTTTTTGACCAGATAATTGTATTCCAGCAGTGCATTCGTTCCGTTGATCAGTCCGTCCTGAAAAAAGAACCAGGGAATCAGTCCGGCGATCAGCCACAGCACGAACGGTACCGGTCTTGGTGATGAACTCCTTATCATACCAAAAACAAACCAGTAGACCATGACCGTCACAACCGGCTGTACAAACGCCCAGACGATCCCCAGGTAGGAACCGGCGTATTTCTTTTTAAAATCATTTTTCGCAAGCTGAAAAATCAGTGTTCTGCCCGCAAAAAGCTCTGCGGGCAGTGACCGGGTTTCTTTCATAGATTCCTTTTCCTCCTAAAGTCCCTCTGCAATTTCCAGTAAATACCGGCCATATGCAGTCTTCAGCAGAGGCTGTGCCAGCTCAACGAGCTGTTCTTTTGTGATAAATCCTCTCTTATATGCAATTTCTTCGATGCAGGAAATATAAAGTCCCTGTCTCTTCTGGAAGGCAGCTACGAAATCTGCCGCATCGAGCAGTGCGTCGTGTGTGCCAGTATCCAGCCATGCAAAACCTCTGCCAAGTGTCTCTACCTTCAGGGTTCCTCTTCTTAAATATTCATTGTTGATACTGGTGATCTCGATCTCACCGCGTGCGGAAGGTTTGACATTCTTTGCGATCTCTACCACATCATTATCATAGAAATACAGTCCCGGAACAGCGTAGTTGGACTTCGGATTCTCCGGTTTCTCCTCGATGGAGAGTGCCTTTCCGTTCTCATCAAACTCTACGACACCATATTCTCTCGGGTCACGCACATAATATCCGAAAATAGTCGCTCCCTTTTCAATCTTGGCTGCACGCATCAGAACCTGTGAAAAGCTCTGTCCGTAGAAAATATTGTCACCGAGCACCAGTGCCACACTGTCGTCTCCGATGAAATCGGCTCCGATAATAAACGCATCTGCCAGTCCCCGAGGTTTGTCCTGAACAGCATAAGACATCTGAAGCCCCAGCTGCTCACCGGTGCCAAACAATTCTTTAAATACCGGAAGATCACGCTCTGTAGAGATGATCAGGATCTCACGGATCCCTGCCAGCATCAGTGTGGACAACGGATAGTAGATCATCGGCTTATCATAAACCGGCATGATCTGTTTTGAAATCGCTTTGGTCAGCGGGTACAGTCTGGTACCGGAACCGCCTGCTAAAATAATCCCTTTCATATATCGATCCTTTCTTATTTGCGGTACATCTCTTCGTAATATTTCTGATAGTCACCGCTTGTCACATTTGCCATCCAGTCTTCGTGTTCAAAATACCATTTGATCGTTTTCTTGATGCCTTCTGCAAACATCGTCTCCGGATACCAGCCAATCTCAGCTTTGATCTTGTCCGGTGCGATCGCATATCTGCGGTCATGGCCCTTGCGGTCTTCCACATAAGTGATCAGCTCTTCATTGATATGTGCTTTTCTCGGGTCTTCGTCCGGAAGCATCTCGTTTAACGTATCGAGAATGATATGGATGATCTCGATGTTCTGTTTTTCGTTGTGTCCGCCGATGTTGTATGTCTCAAACAGACGGCCCTGTTCCTGAACCATATCAATGCCCTTTGCATGGTCTTCCACATACAGCCAGTCACGCACATTTTTGCCGTCGCCATAGACCGGAAGCTTTCTGCCGTTTAATGCATTGTTGATGATCAGTGGGATCAGCTTCTCCGGGAACTGATACGGTCCGTAGTTGTTGCTGCAGTTTGTGATATTTGCCGGAAATTTGTAAGTATCCATATAGGCTTTTACCAGCATATCCGAAGATGCCTTGCTTGCAGAATACGGGCTGTGAGGATCATAAGGTGTCGTCTCGTAGAAATATTCCCCCTCGTTTTCCAGAGAGCCGTAAACTTCATCTGTGGATACATGCAAAAATTTCTTATCCGCCTTGAATGTGCCGTCCTCAAGCTCCCAGGCTGCCTTTGCCGCATTGAGCATGACCAGAGTACCAAGCACGTTTGTCTTTACAAAAACTTCCGGGTTGCGGATGCTTCGGTCTACATGGCTCTCTGCTGCGAAATGAACCACACGGTCAATGTCATTTTCATCGAAGATCTTGTTGATTGCCTCGCTGTCGCAGATATCTGCCCTTACAAATGTATAATTGTCACGGTTCTCCACATCTCTTAAATTTTCCAGATTGCCTGCGTAAGTCAGCTTGTCAACGTTGATAATACGGATGTCGTCCCCGTATTTTTTAAACATATAGTGAATATAATTAGAACCAATAAAACCGGCACCTCCGGTTACAAGATAAGTTCTCATGTTCTTTTTTACCTCCATCAGTCAGTTCGTTTCTCTTATTTTTCCATACGGATTCTTTATATTATACCATCTGGGGCAACAATATTCAACCGGAAAACTCCTTTTGGCAAAGCTTCCAATAAAGCCTTGCTTTTTCCTTTGCTTTTCAGACATTCTATGATATAATATAGCCACTGTTATCGTAAAAAAGACTTGAGAGGAGCATTATTTATGAAAGAAACAACACTTGTTATCCTGGCAGCAGGCATCGGAAGCCGTTTTGGCGGCGGCATCAAACAGCTGGCACCGGTCGGACCTTCCGGTGAGATCATCATGGACTATTCTATCTATGATGCCTTAAAGGCAGGATTCAATAAAATCGTATTTATCATCCGCAAGGATATCGAAGAGGACTTCAGACGCATCATCGGGGATCGCATCTCTGAAATCGCAGATGTATCTTATGCCTTTCAGGATCTGTCCGCTCTGCCGGATGGTTTTTCCGTTCCGGACGGCCGCACCAAACCATGGGGCACCGGCCAGGCTCTTCTGTGCTGCAAGGGCGTGATCGACACACCGTTTGCTGTCATCAATGCAGACGATTACTATGGAAAAGAAGGTTTTAAAAAAGTGCATGATTTCCTGGTAGAGGAGCACAGCCAGGATGACCTGCTGCATTTTTGCATGGCAGGCTTTATCCTCGGAAATACCTTAAGTGAGAACGGCGGCGTCACACGCGGCATCTGTCAGGTAGATGACAGAGAACTTTTAACTTCCATCGTTGAGACCCACGATATCACCAAAACAGCAGACGGTGCCGGTGTTCCGGATGGAAACGGCGGTTTTGCACCGCTTGATACAAACAGTCATGTTTCCATGAATATGTGGGGATTTACACCGGAAATCCTCGATTATCTGGATCAGGATTTCGCAGCATTCCTTTCTGCCCAGAAAGAAGGCGATCTCAAATGCGAATATCTGATCCCGACCGTTGTCGATGACATGCTGAAAAAACAACTTGCTGATGTGCAGGTACTGGAGACACGTGACCGCTGGTTCGGTGTCACTTACGCCGAGGACAAGGCTTATGTCACAGACTCCATCCAGGCACTCGTAAAAGGAGGGATCTACCCTGAAAAACTCTTCCAATAAACGGGCTTCTCTTTTCCTGCATGGATTTCTGCTGACCCTTGGCATCACATTTGCCCCGGTCAGCACCCACGCCGGGGAAGCTCTCCTACACCCACAACTTCCGGCTGTTCCGGTTTATGAATTTCTCTCCGATACTTCAGCGGAAGGTGATCTGCAGACAGATACTCTGGAAAACAACGCAAAAAGAGCGACGGTACTGCCCTCCAGATACAATGCGGCAGAGCACGATCTGGTGACACCGGTCAAAGATCAAAATCCCTACGGAACCTGCTGGGCATTCTCCGCCCTTTCCGCCTGCGAAACGAGCATGATCAGAAAAGGACTGCAAGATACCAGCTTTGATCTGTCCGAATTCCATTTCGCCTACTTTTTCTTTCACACTCAGGAAGACGCTCTTGGTGGTACCGCCGGTGACTGTACCCTCCTTGCAGACCCAGATTACATGGATGTCGGCGGTGCAGATGCCTGTACAATGTTTGCACTCTCCAAATGGACCGGAGCTGCTGCGGAATCCCTTGCCTCTTATCCATATGAACAGCTTTATACCCCCTCTTCCAGCCTGGCTTACCAGGATGTCGGCCACCTTCAGAATGTCCGCTATGTAAACGGTTCTGACACTGCCAGTATCAAACGTCTGATCCTGCAGTACGGTTCGGTATCCGCCCCGCTCTGTGTAAACCTGAAAAAATATTATTCAAAGTCTACCGGTGCTTATTACTGCAACAACAACACCGGAACAAACCATCAGCTCACGATCGTCGGCTGGGATGATGATTATTCGACGGCAAATTTCACAAGTGGCATACGTCCGAGCAAAAAAGGTGCCTGGATTGCAAAAAACAGCTACGGCGAAGATTTCGGCAATGATGGCTATATTTATATTTCCTATCAGGACAACAGCCTGAACCACCAGAAGAGATCAACCGCTGATTCGGATTCTCTGGTATTCGCCTATGATATGGAAAACAGCGATAATTATTCCCATAATTATCAATATGACGGTTCCGCTTCCTGTACATACATGCCAATCCCATCCGGAAGTTCCCTTTCCAATGTTTTTACTGTAAGTGGAAATCCGAACGGACAGGAAAAATTGAAATCCGTTTCCTTTGCCCTGGCATCCGAAAATATCCAGTATGCGATCCAGATCTACAAAAATCCAACAGCCGGTGACCCAACAAGCGGCATCGCAGTCCTCGACCGTGCACAGAGCGGCGTGACCACTTACTGCGGTTATTATACGATTCCTTTAAATACAGAGATCGTCTTCAATCAGGGTGATCGATTTTCCGTTGTGATCTCCTTTGCATCGCCGACCAACCAGACACTGTATGCCTTTATCGACAAAAGCAGCTCTCTGGAATCCTTGCATTTCGTTTCCAGAGCTGAGATTGGCCAGAGCTACTACCGCACAAAAGCCAATGGCTGGATGGATATCAGTTATCAGCAGATCAATAACCGCATCAAAGCATTTACGGAAAATACAACGGAAGCTGCCACCGAGATTCTGGCAAATGTCTCTGCTCTTCCAAAATCCTCGATCCGCAAGATAAAAAGCAGTCGCTGCTCTTCTTTACGGCTTTCCTGGAATGCGGTACAGTATGCAGACGGCTATCAGATTTTCCGCAGCACTTCCAGAAAGAAAGGCTACACACTGATCGCTGACACGAAAAAGACTTCTTATTCCGACAATACTGTCGTTCCCGGCAGGAAATACTATTACCGGATACGTGCCTATGCCAGAAGCCGCTACAACGATATTGTATACAGTCCTTATTCCCAGGTGAAAAATCAGACACTGAAGCCGGAAAAAGCACAGATACGCTCCCTGAAAAAAAAGAGCAGCAAAACCTACCTTCTGAGCTGGAGAAAAGTCCCCGGTGCTGATGGCTATGAAGTTTTCCGGCAGATTTCCGGCAAAAAATGGAAACTGTTCAAACGTATCAAACGAACTGGCACCCTGAAACTGAAACTTTCTCTCGCTTCAAAAAAAGACTGCTTCTACCGGGTACGTGCCTATAAAAAAACAGCTAAGGAAAACATTTACGGTTCTTTCTCAAAAAAAGTAAAAATTTCTGCAAAATAAAGCCGAAAACAAAAGCCTCCGCCCATCCTATGATGAGCGGAGGCTTTTTCTATCTTATCCTTTTCACACACTCCTACAGAATGGATTTCCCAGGTCCATCCTGCATCTCTGTAATTATCTCTAATTACAATACTTATTAAAACACTTGCTTTAAATGATACTCGTCATCTACCAGCAGCATATCGGCCTCTTTTCCGACACTGATAGAACCGACTCTGTCATAGACACCTATGCTCTTTGCCGGATTTCTTGTTGCTGCAAAAATCGCATCTGCTTCCGGAATATCGAAAGACATTGCAATCTTCATGCAGTCGTACAGGCAGGTTGCGGATCCTGCGATGGTTCCGTCTGCCAGTGTTGCTTTACGGTCTTTCATAAATACTTTCTGACCGCCCAGTTCATATTCTCCATTTTCCATACCGCATGCCATCATGGAATCACTGATCAGAACGATACGTTCCGGTCCGAACATACGGAATGCTGCACGGATTGCACTGCCATGAATGTGCAGACCATCACTGATCAGCTCGGCATATACATGATTGTTGTCTGCAGCTGCTCCGATAACACCCGGTGCTCTGTGATTTAATGGCGGCATTGCATTGTACAGATGTGTTACATGATCTGCACCGGCCTCAAATGCTGCCTTTGCAGTATCATAATCTGCGGTTGTATGTCCAACAGAAATATGCACTTCATCTTTGAGTTCCTTAATAAATTCTACGGAACCTTCCATCTCCGGTGCCAGAGTCACCAGTTTGATCAGTCCGCCGCTTGCCTGCTGGCATGCACGGAACGTCTCTGCGGACGGTGCCTGAATATAAGCACCATTCTGTGCTCCCTTTTTCTCCGGTGCGATAAATGGTCCTTCCATATTGATACCAATGACACGTGCTCCGTCTGCGATGCCGTCTGCTTCTTTTGCGGTCGCAAAAATATCAACCAGCATCTCTTTGGAAAGTGTCATGGATGTCGGGCAGTAAGAAGTGATACCATGTGCTTTTTCAAAACGTAAAATCTCTTTTACGCCTTCTACGTCGCAGTCACAGAAATCATGACCGCATGCACCATGGCTGTGTACATCCACAAGACCAGGAATCAGTTTGTATCCGTTTGCGTCTACCACTGTCTTATCGCTTACTTCTGCTTCCGTTGCCACGATCTTATGATCTTCTACAAAAACATCTTTTACCTGAAATGTTCCGTCTTCACAAAAAACGGATGCACCTTTAATGATCATTTAGATCACTCCCTTCTCTCTGCACAGGGACAGTGCTTCTTCATCTGCAATTACGATCACATCGTTGTGAAGCTGCAGTACAGAAGCCGGTACGCCAGGTACGATCGGCCCGAAGAAAGATTCATAAACTGCCTTTGCTTTGTTCTTTCCGCTTGCCAGCAGCAGAACTTTCTTGGCTGACATGATGTTCTTGATACCCATGGTGTATGCATATTTCGGCACATCATCCATAGTTTCAAAAAATCTTGCGTTTGCTTTGATGGTATCTTCTTTCAGTGCTACACAGTGTGTCAGGCTCTCGAAAGCTGAACCCGGCTCGTTAAATCCGATGTGTCCGTTTCCTCCGATACCAAGCAGCTGCAGGTCGATGCCGCCAACGCTGTCGATGATCGCATTATATTTTGCACATGCAACTTTGCTGTCCGGTTCTGTTCCATCCGGTACAAAGGTACGTGCCTTGTCGATATTTACATGATCAAACAGATTTTTGTTCATGAAATAACGGTAGCTCTGATCATTGTCTCCGGAAAGTCCTTTGTATTCGTCCAGGTTTACAGAAGTTACCTGTGAAAAATCGATGTCACCTTTGTTGTACCATTCAACCAGCTGTTCGTATGCACCTACCGGTGTAGAACCTGTTGCCAGACCTAAAACAGCGTTCGGTTTCATGATAACCTGGGCAGAAATAATATTTGCTGCCTTTCTGCTCATATCCTTATAATCTTTTGCCTGATATAAAACCATATCCCTCTTCCTTTCTGATTTCAGGTTTATTCCACTTCCGCTTTTGCAAAAAAGACCGGAAGATGGAAGTTTGGCTTCTCACTGTCAATTGGTGAAAAGCTGATATAATGTTCAACAGCCGGATCTTCTGAAATTTTATAGAAATTACAGTATATCTCCTTGCCGCTGCCATCCGGTAAATAATCGCAGACTTCCTTCAGAAACTTCTCCGGAATGAGCAGGCTCATTGTCCAGTGATCCTTTTCAATCACGGAATTTACGCCTGTTTCCTTATAAACTTCATCGGAAAGGAACTGTCTTCCCTGTCTGCCAAAGCCATATTTTGCATACATGGCTCCGTTTGCATTCACTTCAAAGTTCAGATACATATCATTGTTGGTAAGTTCCTTTCCTTTTTCTGCGAATGCCAGAAACACTTCCACTGCACTGTCTTTGCAGACCATTTCGTGATGTTCTGTGCATCTTGCAAGCGGATCATGCTCCTCTGTGTAAATCTGCACATAGAGTCCTTCCCCCTTCAGATACCCCATATAACCACAGGCTTTCGGAGGTGTGATCGCATGATGCCACTGCACATGGTCGATCTCAAAACGATTGCAGTTCACAATCTCTTCTTTCGAAGAAATCGTCTTAATCTTATATTCCAATGTATGTCCTCCTTCTAACGGCACGAGTACCAAAAGGGGGACACCCACTACGGCGTCCCCCTTGCAGGTCAGATTTCAGACCATTATATCAAGCTATTATTTGCACAGTTTCTTGAACTCGTCAGCTACGAACTGAACCTGAGTTCCGATGATAACCTGTACACTTGTTTTGCCTGGGCGAATCACACCAGCTGCTCCAGCTGCTTTGATTGCTTTTTCGTTTACTTTTGTAGTATCTTTCACTTCCAGACGAAGTCTTGTGATGCAGTTGTCGATAGAAGTAATGTTTTCTTTACCGCCGCATCCAGCCAGAACTGCTTTTGCAACTTCTGTGTAGTTGTTGTTAGACAGTTTGATGCTCTTTTCAGATTCGTCGATATCATCATCTTCACGTCCCGGTGTTTTCAGGTCGAATTTTGTGATTGCGAAACGGAATACTACGTAGAATACTACAAATGCTGCAATACCCAGAGGGATGATCAGCCATGTCTTAGCTGCTGCCGGAAGGGAAGCAGAGAAGATCAGGTCAGTTAAACCAGCGGAGAAACTGAATCCGGCTCTAAATCCAAGTACAACTGTGATTACTGTGAAGATAGCGTACAGCAGAGCGTATACTACATACAGTCCAGGAGCCAGGAACATGAAACCAAATTCGAACGGCTCAGTTACACCACAAACAAATGCTGCGATTGCTGCGGAAGAAAGAAGACCGATTGCAACTTTTTTCTTGTTTGATTTTGCTGTATGAACCATAGCCAGAGCAGCACCCGGGATACCAAACATCATACATGGGAAGAATCCTGACATGTACATACCAAGGCTCCATGAAACATCTGCAGATGTTTCACCAGCCCAGAAGTGAGACAGGTCACCAAGACCGATGGTATCAAACCAGAATACGTTGTTCAGTGCGTGATGCAGACCGAACGGGATCAGCAGACGGTTGAAGAATGCGTAGATACCAGCACCTACAGCTCCCATCTTTGCGATACCTTCGCCCAGTGCAACCAGAACGCCAAACAGTACCGGCCATACGAACAGCAGAACTACGGATACAATGATAGAAACAACACCTGCTACGATAGCTACGCAACGTTTGCCGCTGAAGAATGACAGCCAATCCGGCAGCTTTGTTCCTTTGAATTTATTGTAGCAGGAAGAACCGATCACACCGGCGATGATACCGATGAACGGGTTCGCAATTTTGCTGAATGCAATGTAAGCAGTTGTACCTTCTTCAAGAGTTTTGATAACAGATACAGCACCTACAGACAGCAGAGTTGTCAGCATCAGCCAAGAAGCCAGAGCTGCAAGTCCACCTGTACCGTCGTTGTCTTCGGACATACCAACACCGATACCGATTGCAAACAGGATAGCCATGTTATCAATCAGGGCTCCACCTGCTTTCACTAAATAGAAACCAATCTGCTGTACAATACCTACTACGTCACCACCCTGCATGGTAGATGGGCAAAGAGCATATCCAAGACCCATCAGGATACCACAGATAGGAAGGCAAGCAACAGGTAACATCAAAGCTTTACCTAATTTCTGTAAGAATTTCATCATAATTACTTTTTTCCTCCTTCTCTTACTTAATGAGAATCCTCCTCCAGCTCTTTTTCCGGCTGGATTCTGCGGATATGTACGGCCAGATAAGCCGTCTCCTCATCTGTAATTTCGTGATCATAGCGCATTTTTATATAATGCGCAATCTTCTCGCTGCACGCATATTCAACCGGGTACATTCCGGCGATCACTTTTCCGAAACCGTTATCATCATCCCCGAGCATCTGCCCCGTAAAAATGCGCTGTCCAAGAAATTTCAGATGAGTGATGAATCTGGCGTAATGAAGGCTTTCTTCCTGCAGTTCAATATTCAGATATTCACTGACGATATTGACCACGTCGCGAATGAGACAGGTGATGTTCATCGTATTGCGTACACCGGTGTCATATTCCGCATTTACGATATGAAGTGCGACGGATGCGGCCTCATCCTCATTCAACTCCACATCAAGCTTCTCCCTGACCTTGCGGATTGCATACTTTCCAACGCCAAACTCGATTGGATAAAAGGTCTTCACCTCAACCTTGAGTGGGTTGTCAAACTGCATTCCTTTCTTATACCGTTCAATTGCGAAACTGATATGATCTGTCAGAGTCAGATAAATACTCTGGTGTAACTTCAGCCCGATATTGTTCTTGGCATAAGTGATAATCTGGTCGGATAACTTGAGATATTCCACCGGAAGCCTCTCCACCAGCCTGGCGAACTGCCCGGCTGACTTCTTATCCTCCAGTCGGAACGTCTTCTCAATCTGCTCCTCATTCACAATCTGTCCCGGCTTTGCATGGAAACCGATACCTTTTCCCATGATGACGACTTCCTCGGCGTCTTTGTCCAAAGCACTTACTACATTGTTATTAATAACTTTGATGATTTTCATAGTAATAACGTGTCTCCCAAACAAAAAGACCCAAAGAATCCAGAATCCTTCTCCTCTGAAACTTTGGGTCTTGCCTGCATCACCAGTAACAATCCTGTCATAACTACCAAATTCTTTAATTACATCTCTACTATAGCAGTAAATTTGAACAATGTCAATGCTTTTTTAATCTTTTGTTTATGGATTGTTTATAATTTTTATTTTTCTAAAAATGTTTTCTGTAATGCAGTAATTCCTCTAGTTTCCAATACATTTCTTGACTGCTTTTCCTTTTCCCGTTCCTATGATCACATGATGCCTGCGAATTGCTCCGTTGCAAAGTAACTCCCGCAATCTATGCTCCGCTTCGTTCTGCACGAAACGAGTGCCTGTAAACATTCGGAATCCGCATATTTACTGCATAAACAGCTACTTCCTCATGGATTCAAGAATCTCTCTTGCCACATAAACTCCGCTTGCGGATGCATGGGAAAGGGAATGTGTCACCCCACTGCCGTCTCCGATGATATAGAGACCTTTGTGGATGCTTTCAAGATGCTCATCAAGCTGTACTTCCATATTATAAAATTTCACTTCCACACCATAGAGCAGTGTGTCATCGTTTGCCGTTCCCGGTGCCATCCAGGATACGCTTCGGCAGCACAAGACTTAAATCTCCCGGTGTTGCGGAAAGTGTCGGTCTTACAATGCCCTCTTCCACTCTCTTGACGGTACTTCTTCTTCCGCGTACCAGATCACCGAACCGCTGGACCATAACACCGCCGCCGAGCATATTGGAAAGTCTGGCAATGCTCTCGCCGTATCCGTTGCTGTCCTTGAACGGCTCGGAAAAATGCTTGGATACAAGCAGTGCGAAATTGGTATTTTCGGTCTGTTTGGTCGGATCTTCGTAGCTGTGTCCGTTTACGGTCACGATGCCGTTTGTATTTTCACTTACCACGATGCCATATGGATTCATGCAGAACGTACGCACATTGTCCTCGAACTGTTTTGTACGGTAAACAATCTTGCTCTCGTAAAGCTCATCGGTCAGATGGGAAAAGATCACAGCCGGAAGCTCCACACGGACACCTAAGTCCACACGGTTGGAACTGGTCGGGATGCCCATCTCTTCACAGACCTTTTCCATCCATTTGCTTCCGCTTCGTCCGACAGAAACCACACATTTTCCGCATGCATAATTTTCCTCTTCACAGATGACCTGATAGCCATCTTCCCTCTTTTCGATATGCTGCACGGGCGTGTCAAAATAAAAATCTGCCCGGTCTTTGAGCCATGCATACATATTCTGCAGCACAATGTAATTGACATCGGTTCCCAGATGTCTTACGGATGCATTCAAAAGCTGCAGACGGTTCTGCAGACAAAGTTTTTTGAATTTCGTTCCGGCTGTTGAATACAGTCTGGTGCCTTCACCGCCGTACTCCATGTTAATCTCATCTACATACTGCATCAGCTCCAGAGCTTTCTCTTTGCCGATGTATTCATAAAGTGTGCCGCCAAAATCATTGGTAATATTATATTTACCATCGGAAAATGCTCCCGCACCGCCGAATCCGCTCATGATCGAACAGCTCTTGCAGTGAATGCAGCTTTTGATCTTCTTGCCATCAATCGGACATTTTCTTTTTTCCAGTGCATGTCCTTCCTCAAAAATGGCGATCTTCAGATTTTCGTTATTTTTCAGAAGCTCGTACGCGGAAAAAATGCCTCCCGGACCTGCTCCGATAATGATTACGTCATATTTTTTCATACTGTTTCCTCCAGATTGTACTTTTAAAATATGGTGTTGAGATCAAAACCTATCAACTTATGAGCAAGCTCATGTGGATTTTGACCTTTTGCCCCTGGTATCATACATAATTCTCTACGATCTTCATGATCTTCTTCATGGTTTTCAGGGTATCTTTTATTTTTTCATGTTCCATACTGTGTCCGACATCCGGAAAACAATACCACCGAACCTTATGTTTTTTGCAGAATTTTTTTAATTTTTTCCGTTCCAGATAGTGATCCAGTTCCCCGCTTATCACAATGCAGTTTTCCTTTCGCATGTACGGAAAGGTCTGCTCAAGCGGTGTCATAAAGATATGGCGGACCGTTCCCGGTTTTACACGTTTTTCCTTTTCCAGTGCATCTGCAAGCCATCCTGCTGATACCGTTCCCAGACTTTTTGACACAAAAAGAATCTCATCGTACGAAGCAAGATCTTTTTCTTTGATCCGCCCACGCACATAAGAAAGCGTCTGTCTGATATTCTCTTCGATGGTGATCATGTCTTTTTTGTCCCGGTATTCCGAATAGTGCATCAGCAGTGTATCGTATCCCTTTTCCCGGCAGATCGACTCTGCATAATAAAGCAGCGGGCAGTCTACGCCGTAGCGTCTCCCTGGAAAAAATACGGCCAGTTTCTTTTTCATTTTGCAATGCTCCCTGTCACGTTCTCAAATTATGCATTCTATTCTATCATAGAATCTGCTGTTTTTCAAACCAGATTCGTGTAGAAAGAAGAAAAAATCCACGGCAGTTATTTTCTTCCGCAGATCTTCTGTTTTTTCAAAGGCTTCTGAGATATTGATTTCTTTATGCCTGTACCTCTTTTATCACATTCATAAATGCCTGCATCTGCGGCGAAATCCATTTATCTCTGTGATATAAGAGCTGTTTCCATATATCAAGCTGAAAATCTTTCACATCCAGCCGCACCAGTCTTTTTTCCTGTACGGCCTTTTCTGTCACATAATCCGGCAGAAGCGAGATTGCGGAAGCGTTCTTTTCCAGCATCCGGCAGATTAGTTCTGTATTTCCCACCTCAAAAACCGGCTGAATCTCCAGGGAACAGCTCGCCAGATATTCACTTAACATCCTGCGGTAGCTCATTTCTTTTTCCGTGAGGATAAACGGCTGGCAGATCAGTTCCTGCAACAGAATCTGCTTCTTTCCGTTCAAGCTATTCTGATATCCTGTCACAAAATGCACTGCTTCCTGGCTCTCTGTGACGATCACATAATCACTGTGGTAAATGTGGCGGTCCAGCGTGTATACAAAATCCACCTGATTCTGATTCAAAAGCCGGAACATCTCATCCGTGCCGGCGATCACGATTTTCATCGTAACCTCCGGGTACTTCCGCTGCAAAAGAACAAACAGTTTTTCTGCAATTTCCTCGCACAGCGAATCCGACATGGCGATCCGCAGATGTCCACGCACTTCCTGCTTTGGCTGCACCATCTCCTGCATCTCACCGGCAAGCTGCTTCATGCGATGGGCGTAACGCAGGATTTCCTTGCCTCGGTCTGTCAGTGTCACTGTACGGTTGATCCGCTCAAAAAGGACGGTGCCAAGCTCCTCCTCCAACTGCCGGATCTGAAATGAGACCGTAGACTGTGAGTAACCTAAAAGCTCGGCGGCTTTTGTGAAACTGCCAAGTTCGGCAGTGTAAATAAAGGTGTTGATGTTTTTCATATCCATGATCGGCTCTCCTTGTATCAAAAGGCGGAACAATATTTTTTTCCACTGTCACTGATTAATCGGTTTTTTCGATGGTTTAAATCATTATCATTCATTTTACAAATCTATATAAGTGAAGTATACTATATTTCACCACAAGATGCTACCATTATTAGTCATTTTGACAACAGTTTAAGAATATCAGATGAGCAATGGAATTCCGCTGCTGATATTAATCTGTTGCTCGCCGCCTGCAGAGGCGACATCATTTCATATCTGCTACAGGCATCTAAGATTTTACAGGGGGATTTTTATTATGAATATCATTACCGCAGTCTACAATTTTTTATGGGGTGATCTGATCACGCTGCCGCTTCCGGGCGGCAGTTCGATCGGCATCTCACTTCTGGTGCTTCTTCTGGTTCCGGCAGGGATCTATTTTACAATCCGCACCAGGTTTGTCCTGATCCGCAGGTTTCCGCATATGATCCAGATCGCCATGGAGAAAAACGAACATTCTCAGGCGGGCAGTATTTCCGGATTTCAGGCTCTCATTGTTGCCACTGCCACCCGTGTCGGCATGGGCAATCTGGTCGGCGTTGTCGCTGCTATTTCTGCCGGCGGTGCCGGTGCGGTATTCTGGATGTGGCTTCTTGCTCTGCTTGGCTCCTCCACTGCTTTTGCAGAGGGCACACTGGCTCAGATCTACCGCCAGAAGGATCCGCTCTACGGCGGCTACCGCGGCGGTCCGGCCTACTACATCCACGATTTTATGACAAAGAAAAAAACGAAAAAGCAGAACGGACCGGCAAAAGAGAAACGTTACAGCCTGATTGCGGTTCTGTTTGCGATCTCTGGCCTGATCTGCTGGTGCGGCATCAGTCAGGTTATCAGCAACTCCGTAAGTTCCGCCATGAAGAATGCATTTCACATTCCGCCGCTGTACACCACGATCTTCCTCGTCGTTGTGGCTGCGATCGTTGTTCTTCGTAAAAATGCCACCGTTCACGTCCTGGATGTCATAGTTCCAATCATGGCCGGCTGTTATCTCCTGATCACACTGTTTGTCATCATCAAAAATATCGGTGCACTCCCTTCTGTGTTCCAGCGGATTTTTGAAGAAGCTTTTGGTCTTCGTCAGGTGGCTGCCGGTGGATTCGGTGCCGTGCTGATGAACGGGATCAAACGCGGTCTGTTTTCGAATGAGGCTGGAAGCGGATCTGCTCCATGTGCTGCCGCTGCCGCTGATGTCAGCCATCCGGCAAAGGCAGGTCTGATGCAGGCATTCGGTGTCTTTATCGATACCATCCTGATCTGTACCTGTTCTGCACTGTTGATGCTGCTGGCTCCGTCCGATAAAATTGCCGGACTTCAGGGTATGGATCTGCTTCAGAGTGCCATGCAGTATCACCTGGGAGAATTCGGTGTCATCTTTATCGCCGTGATCCTGTTTCTGTTCAGCTTTTCAACGTTTATCGGCATTCTGTTCTATGCACGTTCCAACGTTGCCTACCTGTTCGGGGACAACTGGCTGTCACAGACCGCCTACAAAATCCTGGCACTTGTCATGCTGTTTATCGGCGGACTTGCCGCCTATACCTTTGTCTGGGATCTCGGGGATGTCGGCATCGGACTGATGACCATCTTCAATATGATCGCACTGATTCCACTGTCCGGACAGGCGATCGATTCCTTAAAAGATTACGAACGCAAAGAAAAATAATGCCGCATCATCTTTAATATGGAGATTTGAACTATGAAAGACGAAAAATATCTGGAACTGCTTGCAGAAAAATATCCGACGGAGCAGGCTGTATGTCGGGAGATCATCAATCTGAAAGCAATTCTCGGTCTTCCAAAAGGCACGGAGCATTTTATGAGCGACCTGCACGGAGAATATGAAGCTTTCTGCCATATTTTGAATAACTGTTCCGGTGTGATCCGTGAGAAAGTGGATCTGCTTTTCGAGGAAACGCTCTCGGATATCGACCGGGAAGAAATCTGCACGCTGATCTACTATCCAGTCGAAAAGCTGGAGATGATGAAAAAAGAGAGCCGCAACAACGAAGAATGGTACCGTGTGATCCTCGGCGAGCTGATCGAGATTGCCCGCCTTCTCTCCTCCAAATATACGCGTTCCAAAGTGCGTAAAGCGATGCCGGATGAGTACGCTTATATTTTGGATGAACTGATCCATGTGCAGAAGGATGAGGACGACAATCAGGTTGCCTATCATCAAAATATCATCGATACTTTGCTGGAACTTGACAGTGCCGATGCATTTATCGAAGTGCTTGCCGCCCTGATCAAACGCCTCGCCGTCGATCATCTGCACATTGTCGGAGACATTTTTGACCGCGGACCATGTGCCGATCGGATCATGGATCTTCTGATGAATTATCACTCTCTGGACATTGAATGGGGAAATCACGACATTCTCTGGATGGGTGCCGCTGCCGGAAGTGAGGCATGTATCGCTACCGTCATAAGAAACAATTTAAAATATCATAACATCCGCATTCTGGAAAACAGCTACGGTATCAGCCTGCGTGATCTGACGCTGTTTGCTGAAAAGCTTTATCCGGATACAGAGCCGATGGAAGCAGCATTAAAGGCCATTTCTGTCCTTTTATTCAAACTGGAAGGGCAGGTGATTCTTCGAAACCCGGATTATCAGATGACTGACAAACTGCTGCTCCACCAGGTCAACGTTCAAAATCACACCGTCTGCATCGCTGGCACAGACTACGAAATCTGCGAAGAAACTTTTCCGACGGTTTCCTTTGATCCTTCCAACCCAGAAGTTTCTTACGAACTGACCGCCGAAGAAAAGCAGATAATGGAAGGGCTTCGCATGGCATTTGTCGGCAGTGTCCGTCTGCGTCAGCATATGGATTTTCTCTATCAGAAAGGCAGCATGTACCGCATTTTTAATGGAAATCTGCTCTTCCACGGCTGTGTACCTCTCGATGAAAGCGGAAATCTTGAAGGTGTTGTATTCCACCAGAAACGTTACCGCGGACGTGATTATCTGGATTATGCCGAGCGGATTGCCAGACGTGCCTGGTCTAAAGATGCCACACAAAAAGAACTGGATTTTATGTGGTATCTCTGGTGCGGCAGAAAATCACCGTTGTCCGGCAGAAATATCAAAACGTTTGAGCGTACTTATGTAAAAGATGAAAGTACCTGGCATGAGGCATCCAACCCTTATTATCAGTACTACGAGCAGGAAAAAATCTGCAATATGATCCTTCATGAATTTAATCTTTATTCTGATCGGTCACATATCATCAATGGACACACTCCGGTACGCACCTCCAGAGGGGAACACCCGGTACGTGCAAACGGCCGTCTGATGGTGATCGACGGCGGATTCTGCAAAAGCTATCACAAAACAACCGGTATCGCCGGATACACGCTGATCTTCAATTCGCACGGTATCCGCATCAAATCCCACCAGCCATTCCAGAGCGTCTATGCCGCACTGACCGAAAATAAAGACATCGAATCCAGATCTGAACTGGTCGAAACGGAACGAGAACGGCTGATGGTACGTAACACCGACACCGGAAAAAAGATTCTGGAAGATATTAAAGGATTGAAAATGCTGCTTCAGGCTTACCGTGAAGGCACAATGGAATAAATTTTTCGGGTGTTTTGACACCCGAATTTTTTTATGTTACACTCTACGTGATGCCCGCAAGCCACAGCAAGAATGTCAAAGGCATTCTTGAATCCGTCTTGTTGCTTCCGGCATCATGACATCACACAATACGCTGTTTGGAATATTTTCCCGTATTTCGGGATTCTGAACGGACACACTCAGACAAAGGAGATTCAATAATGGGAGGACTATTTGGAGTTGCTTCAAAAACAGATTGTATCATGGACTTGTTCTACGGAGTGGATTATCATTCTCACTTAGGAACACGCCGCGGCGGTATGGCTACGCATGGGACGGACGGTTTCTGCCGCTCGATCCACAACATCGAAAATTCCCCGTTCCGTACAAAATTTGAACGCGATGTAGAAGAACTGACCGGAAATCTCGGCATTGGCTGTATTTCTGACTACGAACCGCAGCCGCTTCTGATCCAGTCACATCTTGGAAGTTTTGCGATCACAACGGTCGGAAAGATCAACAATGCGGACGAACTTCTGAATAAGATTTACGAAAACGGTCATTCACATTTTCAGGAGATGAGTGGCGGTCAGATCAATGCCACGGAACTCGTTGCCGCACTGATCTGCAAGCAGGACAGCTTTGAGAACGGTATCCGCTATGCCCAGGAAGCCATTGACGGTTCCCTGACACTGCTGATCATGACAAAAGACGGCATTTATGCTGCCAGAGATATCTACGGAAGAACTCCACTTGTCATCGGACATCGTGAAGGTGCTTACTGTGCAGCTTTCGAGAATTTTTCTTACATTAACCTTGGCTACACAGATGTAAAAGAATTAGGTCCCGGCGAGATTGTATACATCACCCCGGAGAGTGTGGAAACGCTCGTTCCGCCTCGTAAGAAAATGAAAATCTGTTCTTTCCTGTGGGTTTACTATGGTTATCCGACTTCCAGTTACGAAGGCGTAAATGTAGAAGAAATGCGTTATAACTGCGGTGCACTGCTGGCAAAACGAGATAAAGGAAAAGTAGATCCGGATATCGTAGCCGGTGTCCCAGACTCCGGTATCGCACATGCTATCGGATATGCCAATGAATCCGGCGTTCCGTTCGCCCGTCCTTTCATTAAATATACACCGACCTGGCCGCGTTCCTTTATGCCGACGGACCAGCGTCAGAGAGAACTGATCGCCCGCATGAAGCTGATCCCGGTACATGCCCTGATCAAAAACAAAAAGCTGCTTCTGATCGATGACTCCATCGTCCGCGGTACACAGCTTCGTGAGACAACCGAGTTCCTGTATCAGAGCGGAGCCAAAGAAGTCCACGTCAGACCGGCGTGTCCTCCGCTGCTCTACGGATGTAAATTTCTGAACTTCTCCCGTTCCAAATCCGAGCTGGATCTGATCACCAGAAGAGTGATCCTGGAACGCGAAGGAAAAGATGCAGAGAAATATCTGGAAGAATATGCAGATCCGAACAGCGAACGTTATCAGGCAATGCTCGATGAAATCTGCCGCATCCAGAATTTCACCAGCCTGCGTTATCACAGACTCGATGACCTGATCAAATCGATTGGGATTAAGCCGTGTGATATCTGTACCTACTGCTTCAACGGGGAGGAGTAAGGGTATTTTACAATGCCGGACAGAAAAAGTCAGGGCTTGTGACACGCATCGTTTCCGTCACAATGCCCTGACTTTTTTCTGTCCGGCATATAAAAACCACTACTTCCACTACAATTCCTCTCACCATACGCACCAGATATTATACTTTTCTATGATAATTCTGCTTTTATTAAAAATACTATGTTTTGTTCTTCTTTGCTTGCCAAAATCGAAACAATTTGACAAGCATCGGTAAAACAAAAAATCCCATGATTAGAAGCATTACAATCACTGAAATAATCTCCTGATATATCGCTATGGCAATTCCAACTGCCAGTTCAGCCATTGTCCATACAGCCAGCTCAAATATATTCTCTTCTGTAATTTCCCGGTCTAAAATCGCTATAACAAACAGTAAATAGAACGTTATAACCACATTTTTATAGTCTTTCCCGTATAGTCTCTGAATCAGCAAAATCGCCAGACCTGTAATTTCTACAATTCTATCTTTTCTCATTCGCTCACCTCCTGAAATCCAACCTTAAATCTCGTCACTGATGCAAATTACAGCTCTTCGCTTACAAAAACGAAAGCCGCACTATATATGATATATTTTAATATACAAACACTATGAAACAATTCCTATGGCATCTTTTTGACCTTAACCTCTGATAATATCTTCTTTCACAGCGTTTATTTATATCTGAATTTTATTATATTTTGGTAATATTTTCAATATTTTTCTCATTCAAATCATTTATCATTTTTTGTTACGATATTTTTCTTTAAATTTTCAGAAATTTTAAACAGGTATAAAAACAGCCATAATCATCCGAAAACAAATCGCTCTGACGGTAGCAAGGATTCCGTCGTGAGGTTTGCGATGCTGCCGCCCCAAGGAGCCGCTGTCTGAGCCTCGAAGAGGCGAGTTTAGGCGAAGGGCGGCTAACCGGCGAGCGAACCGAACAGGAAACGCAGCGTGTCAGAGGATTGTTTTCGGACGATTATGGCGTCTTATTTATCTCTTCTATTATATTTTTATCAATATCCTATATTGATATCTTTTGATTTTTCTATCTTTCATCCATATCTTTGTTTCTTAATTTTTACATACTCTTACGTTCTGCGATCTCTGCCATCTTTGCCTCGTTCAGTCTGGTATCGCCATGCACGCGGCTGTAGGACAGATATCCATTCATACGGTCGATCTTCGTGAGGTTCTTGGAACCGCATTTCGGGCAAACATCCATCTCCAGTTCCTGGTGGCCGCAGTCATCGCAGTAGGCCAGGGAGAGGTTGACTCCTTCGTAGTAGCCAAGGTCCATCGCACGGCGAATCAGGCTCTTGATCGCCTGTACGTTGTAATCGATCGGATAACGTACATACTGGATCTTGCCTCCGTTGCACAGTTCCCAGAAACGACCTTCCAGATCCTGTTTTTCGATCGGTGTGATATCTTCGGTTACATGGCAGTGGAAGCTGTTGCTGACGTATGGACGGTCGGATACATTCTCCACGATGCCGTATTTCTTGCGGAACTGCTCGACCTGAAGTCCGCACAGGCTCTCTGCCGGTGTGCCATAGATCGCATACAGCCAGCCGTCTTCTTCTTTGAATTCAGAAACTTTCTTGTTGATATATTCCAGTACTTCCAGAGCAAACTCACCGTCTTCGGTGATAGATTTTCCGTTATAGAGTTCCTGCAGTTCATTCAGGGCGGTGATACCAAAGGATGCCGTCATCGGCTTTAACAGCTTTTTGATGCGTTCGTTCGGTTTCAGATGTCCGCCGTAGAATCCGCCTTCGCAGTAAGCCAGCGGGTTGGTGGATGCTTTCATCGCTCCCAGATACTCGTAAGTACGTTTGTGCAGATTGCGGATCATTTCCAGATAATAGTCCAGCACTTCGTAAAAATCACGGCTCTCGGATCTTGCTTTGGCAAGGATCATCGGGAGATGCAGGCTGACAGCACCGATGTTGAAGCGTCCGGTAAATACTGGCACATCTTTGTCGTCTGCCGGATACATACCGCCTCTTTCGTACCACGGACTTAAGAATGCACGGCATCCCATCGGGCTGATCACTTTTTTGTACTGTTTGTACATGCTGGAAATATAGCCTTTTCCGGTCATGGAAAGCCAGTCCGGATACATGGTCTTTGCAGAACATGACACGCCGGCCTCAAAGACATCTTCACATTCTCCGCCTACACCGTGCAGTTTCTCGTCATAAAGAAAGACAATTTTCGGGAACAGCACCGGTTTCTTGTTGCCCGGTCTTCCCTGTCCGCCCTTATGGACGTTCAGAAGCGAAATGTTGCACATTTTTTCAAAACGCTGTGTTCCAAGTCCGATCGTTACGGTCACAAACGGATAATCGCCTCTGGAGGAACCGACGGTATTTAACTTATACTCAATACCCTGCCATCCCTGGTCAAAATCACGTCTCACTTTGTTGATCGCATATTCTTCGGCACGTTCTTCCACGCCGTTCCATAACGGATCTGCATATTTGATAAATTCTTCTTTATATTTCTTGTAGCTCTTCTCGGCATACGGAGCAAGCACCTTGTCCATCTCCGGCACGGTAAATCCGCCGTACTGCTGTGCCGCCGTACTCAAAATAATATCACCGATCACATCAAAGGCGGTATCCAGTGTCTTCGGCTCGTTGTACCAGACATTTCCCATCTCAAATCCGCCGGTCAGAACAGCTGCCACATCAAACAGACAGCAGTTCATGGTATCCAGTCTCGCAGACTGATCATGAATATAAATATAGCCGTCTTTGCACGCCTGAAGCTCATCACGTGTCATAAAAAATTTGCGGTACAGCTCTTTATTCAGCTCGTTAAAGATCAGGCTTCGCTTTGTCGCCACCAGGGCACTGTCCGTGTTGGCATTGCTCTTGTCTCCGATGTAACGGATCGACTGGCTCTTTGTGTAGACCTCATCCATCATATGGATAAAATCCAGCTTGTAGTTGCGGTAATCACGATAGCTTTTGGCTACTGCCGGATTGACTCTCTCGAGAGCACCTTCGACAATGTTGTGCATCTCCTGGATCGTGATCCCGTCTTTTTTAAGGGACTCCGCCCGGTCATATGCAAACTGACAGATAAATGCGATCTCATCTGTCGAAAACTCATACAAAATGCGGGCTGCTGATTTGTTGACTGCCGCTATGATCTTATCTACATTGAATTCTTCCCGTGTTCCATCTTTCTTTATGACGTACATCACCAAGTCTCCTCCTACTATATGTTGTGTATCTATCTAAATTTTGTTTTTTCATCAAACAACATGTAGAACATAGTATATACCATAATGGCATACACGTAAAGAGGCTTTTGCAACGTTTTTACAAAAAATTTTTTAATTCATCAATATTTTTCTCTTCCCGCTTCAACTGTTTTTTTGCAAAATCCAGCACTTCTGTATCCTCTCCATCATAGTCACGGATCTGTCTTGTCAGGCTGGTAACGCCCATGGTGCTGCCCTGGATCAACATTTCCGCAAGCTTTGAAGTCTGCATATCCTGCATACTTTTCCTGTTGATATTCATGTGAGCCATCCATTTGGAGATCATCGGAGCTTCTTTTTGTTCTTCCGGTGCATGGCGTGCTTTCAGCATCTGTCCACTGACCTGAAATGCTTTTTCATATTCCTGCATCTGCCTGCTGACCGTTTTCGAAAATTCCGCATCCTTTGTCGCATCCAGAATATGACGCAGTGTATCCTGTCCCATGTCTGCATTTTTGTGAATGTCACTCAACATTTTGATCTCTGTCTCCATAAGTTCCTCCTGTCATACATGATATTTGTCACCTCAAACCTGATTCAGGCTTTTATCTCAGTCGAGAAGACTCCCACTTCTGCAAGTGGTGAGTAATAACAAGTC
>OOCM01000700.1_pt1 | contig 31066 bp, 28 predicted proteins | sample 1671111 | NCBI WGS metagenome assembly OOCM01 (sample SAMN06348123, study PRJEB24527) | human gut metagenome | biome: human gut; feature: ankylosing spondylitis patient; material: feces | host: Homo sapiens | place: China | collected 2015-10 | reverse complement strand
TAAAAAGATAATAAAATAGTGAGGAGATTTTTATGAGTAATTTATTAGTTGTTATGTTAGGTTGTGCTTTGGGTGGTGCTATGCGATATTTAATCACTACATATATAAATAAATTAGGATATTTTCCTTATGGTACCTTAGCTGTAAATTTAATAGGTTGCTTCTTAATTGGCATGATAGCTACATTATTAACAGAAAAAATACAAGGAACATCGCCCTATCTTTCTTTATTTTTGACAGTAGGGTTTTTAGGTGGACTTACTACTTTTTCATCATTTACAAATGAAACTCTAATATTGTGGCGTACGGGAGATTTCATTTCTGTAGTATTAAATGTAGGATTAAATACATTTGGTGGGCTTTTAGCAGTTTGGATAGGTAGAATATTAATCTATATGGCTTTTTAATAATAATAAAGGCGATACATTTATTTGTATCGCCTTTATCTTTTATATATTGCAATATTAATGAAAAACTTTTAATAAACTTAAAACCATATAAGTCATACCAGCAGCGATTAAAGGTCCAACAGCAACTCCTTTAAAGAAAAATACACCAATCATTGTACCAATGATAAGAGATGATACAATATCTGGAGAGTCCTTCAATAAGGATACACCAGAGCCACCAGCAACAGCAGCAAATACACCGGCTAATAGGGCCAATATACCAACAGGAGAGGTAAAACTATGTATCATCATTTGAACTGTTATTTTACCAGTAGCTAGAGGTATTAAAATGGCAATTGTAAGTAATATGATGCCATAATTTAAGCCGTTTGTTTCTACGAATTGCATTAGAGCATCTAACTGGAAAACTTTTAAAATTAAAATTACACCAACAGCATAAAAAACAGACATATTATGTCCAATATAACTTAGGGCTAAAAGTACTAAAAGAATAATATATTCATTACTCATATAAACACGTCCTTTAATTAAATTTTCTTAAATTGTTTTTTTATTGTAGCATATGGTTTTTGAAAAAACAAAAATTCTTTAAAATTTTTTCTAAAAAACTATAGCTTTTTTAATTTATTTTTGTTACAATATAACAAGTTAATGCTTTAGCTAATTAAAGTATTACAATGCAATTATAGATAATATATATTCGTATTAGGAGGAAATATTTATGAAAAAGGTATTATTGCTATGTATGTCTATGCTTTTAGGCGCAATGTTAGTAGCTGGCTGTGGAAGTGAGGAAAAAGAAACATCTTCTGCTACTGGTGGCAGTGATAAACCTATCGTTATTGGTTTAGATGATAGTTATCCACCAATGGGCTTTAAAGATGAAAATAATGAAATTGTTGGTTTTGACGTAGATTTAGCAAAAGAAGCAACAAAAAGACTTAATCGTCCAGTAGAATTTAAAGCAATTGATTGGTCTAGTAAAGAAGCTGAACTTAAAAGCGGTCGTGTAGATATTCTTTGGAATGGTTTAGATATTACTGAAAAACGTAAAGAAAATATGTTATTTAGTGATCCTTACATGAAAAATCGTCAAGTTATCTTCGTTCCAGTTAATTCTGATATAAAATCTCTTGACCAGTTAAAAGGTAAAGTAATCGGTACTCAAAGCGGTAGTACAGCAGAAGATTTCTTAGATAATAACCAAGATTATGCTGCGCAATTTGCTGAAGTAAAAAAATATGGTGATTACATTGATGCTTTCATGGATTTAGAAAATGGTAGAATTGATGCAGTAGTAACAGATGAACTCATCGGTACTTATTACATGCAAAAACATGCTGATTCTTTCAAAGAAACTGATATTGTTGTAGGTGAACCTACTGATTTTGGTATTGCATTTGCAAAAGACAACCAAGCTCTTCGTGATGAAGTTCAAAAAGTAATGAATGAAATGAAAGCTGATGGTACAATCGCTAAAATTTCCGAAAAATGGTTTGGTAAAGATATCACTACAAAATAATAAGATAAATAAAAGCGAGGACGAAAAGTTCTCGCTTTTTATTTGGATAATATAGTTACAGCTAAAATAATGATGATAGCACCAATTAATTCAAATAAACCAAAGGAAATATTTAAGAAGATAATTGATAAAATAATTGAAGAAAAAGGTTCTAAAGAAGCAAAAACGCTAATTTTTGTAGGAGAGAGATATTTTGTACTTTCAAGATAAGCACAAAATGCTATTGCTGTACCAAAAATAATGATAGCAGATAAAGTAATAGCTGTATCTAAATCCCATATGCCATTGAATTCCCATGGTTTTTGATAAAAGGACATCAAGATACCACCGACTAGCATACCCCAGCCAATGATTAGTGTGGAACGCCATTTTTTGATAATAGTTCGAGGTTGCAATGTATAAAAGGCAGCAAAGCAAGCACAAACAAGTCCCCAGATAAGAGCCTCTAAAGATATAGCTAGAGTGGAAAAATTTCCTTTAGTAACTAAAAAGAAAGTTCCGACCATAGCAAGAAAGATAGAAAATAATTCTTTAAAAGAAGGTAAGCGATGAGTGGTGAACAATAAGTAAAATACGATTACAATAGGCATTAAATATTGCAGTATAGTAGCTGTAGCAGCATTACTGTGAATGATTGTACCAAAATATGTATATTGAACACCTAGCATACCAAAGATACCAAAACAAATTAATGGAAATTTATCTTTAGTGCGCCAAATAGAAAAAATATCACCTTTATTTAAGATGGCATCAATACATAATAAAATAATACCAGATAAAATTAGACGAACAGTAACAAGCCACTCGGCAGAGATGATTTTATCAACAAATAAATGTTGGGATAATACACCAGAAGCCCCCCAAAGTATAGTACCTGTAACTATAAATAGTGTACCTTTTAATTGGCAAGACATAAGAACCTCCTGAAATATGAAAATAATAGATATATTCTATTATTTTTTTTATTTATTGTAAATAAGTATTGCTTTTTGAGGATTATTGTATTAAAATTCAAATAAGATATTAATTAATAATAATTATTTATTAGAATTGAGTTAAGGAGAAGAAATTATGGAAATGTCAGCATTATGGAAATTAAGTTACGGAATGTATGCTATTGGCACATTAGATGGAGAAAGACCGACAGGTTGTATTGTAAATACAGTTATTCAAATCACTAGCGATAATCCAGTGATTGCTATTAGCATGAATAAGAATAACTATACTTATGATTGTATAAAACGCACAGGTAGATTTTCTGTATCCATTTTATCTGAAAAAACAACACAGAATGTAATTGCTAAATTAGGTTTTTCTTCTGGTAGAGATACAGATAAATTTGATGGCGATATTTTTGCTTGGGAATATATGGACGGACTTCCTGTAGTAAATGAAAATAGTTGTGCGCATATAACAGCAGAAGTTATTACAATGACAGAAATGGAAACTCATTATGTGATTTTAGCGCGTGTACAAGATGCGAAAGTAACTTCTGATTACAATCCAATGACTTATAAATATTATCATGAAGTAATCAAAGGTAAAGCTCCTAAAAATGCACCTACTTATCAGGCTCCAGAAAAAATAACAGATAAAGAAACATGGGCTTGCCAAATTTGTGGATATATTTATGAAGGTGATTTAACTAAAGAACCAGAAGATTTTGTTTGCCCAATTTGTAAACAACCAAAATCTATGTTTAAAAAACAATAAGATAAATTGGTAAAATAAAAAGCTGACCATTATTAGGTCAGCTTTTATTAATTTAGAAAATATTATTTTTTGGAACGAGCTTTAGCTTTTGCAGCTTGTTTTTTCTCTTGTTCATGTTTTGCGTAATCTACGCCCCAGCTTTTCATTTTATGTTTAAACGCTAATATTGGATGGCGTAAAAACATTTTTTTCTGAGTGCTTTGCATGATAGAGCGAAATTCTTTTGTTTGTTTAGTGCCAAAACAAGGACGGTCACAACGTTCGCAAATTGGTTTAGTAATACCATATGGACATCTACTGATTTTCGTCATTACAGTAGTGAGTAAAGCTGTACATTTTGGACAAAGTTTACTTCCAGATGTATTATGATGGCTGTGACAATAAACACCAAATGTTTTACGGATTTCTTCTTTTTCCTTAGGAACATTGTTTTTTATTTCAACCGGTTTACGTTTTGGTAAAAATCTTGAAAAAATTCCCATAGCAGTCTCCCTTGATTATATAATTATTGATTTATAAGTACTTATTTAATTTTACGGTTTATTATAATTTATGTCAAGAAATAGCATAATAGTTTGACAAGGTTTAATTTTTATGATAGTGTCATTGTTAATAAGATTAAGGTATTATTTGGAGTGTATAATTGATATGATAAAGTTAAAAAATATTGTAAAGACTTACGATACCCCAAATGGTTCAGTTCATGCGTTAAAAGATATTAATTTAGAAATTAAGCGTGGAGAAATTTATGGGATTATCGGTCTAAGTGGTGCTGGTAAATCTACATTAGTTCGTTGCATAAATATGCTAGAAAGACCGACTTCTGGTAACGTCATCGTCAATGGTAAAGATTTGACAACAATGACAGAATCTCAGCTTCGTGAAGCGAGAAAAGATATCGGCATGATTTTCCAACATTTTAATTTATTGTCTACTTCTACAGTATACGATAATATTGCTTTTCCTTTAAAATTAGCAGGAAAATCTAAAGAAGAAATCAAGGCTAAAGTAGAACCATTATTAAAATTGGTTGGTCTTGAAAATAAAGCTCATCAATATCCATCTCAATTATCAGGTGGTCAAAAGCAGCGTGTAGGTATAGCTAGAGCTTTAGCTAATGATACAAAAGTATTATTATGTGATGAAGCGACATCAGCTCTTGACCCTCAGACAACAAAAGCTATTTTAGAATTAATTAGAGATATAAATAAGAAATTACAATTAACAGTAGTAGTAATTACTCATGAAATGCAAGTTATCAAAGACCTTTGCGATAAAGTTGCTGTATTAGACCATGGTGTAATTGCAGAAAATGGTACAGTATTAGAAATATTTACTAATCCTAAAGAACCTATTACTAAGGAATTTATGAGCGTACTTAGTAGCAATGAACTTCCAGCTGCTTATCGCAATGGCAAAGTGCATAAAGAATATATAAAAGATGCAACTATGTTACTTCGTTTGACTTTTATTGGCGAGTCTGCAGACAATCCAGTAATTGCAGGTCTTATTCGTAAATTCCCTGAATTGGATATAAGTATTTTATTTGGAGATTTATCTCAAATTCAAATGGTACAATTTGGTAGAATGATAATCGGCTTAGATGGAAAAGAAGATCAGATTAAAGATGCGATAAAATCTCTAATGGAACAAGATTTAAAAGTGGAGGTGATAGGATATGTTCAGCGACGCACTCATGCTACTGCCTAAGGCATTAGGTGAAACTGTATATATGGTAGCTGTATCTATGATTGTTGCTTCTGCTATTGGTATTCCTCTTGGTGTATTATTATTGGCTACTGGTAAAAATCAAGTTTTAGAATTAGGTATAGCTAATAAAACATTATCAGCTATTGTAAACTGTGTACGTTCTATTCCATTTATTATTTTAATGGTGGCAATTATTCCTTTTACAAGATTGATAGTAGGCTCTTCTATAGGTACTACAGCGGCTATTGTACCGCTTATTATAGCTTCTATACCTCTTATTGCTCGCCTAGTGGAAACTTCACTTCGTGAGGTGCCTTATGGCTTGATAGAGGCTGCTTTATCTATGGGAGCTACTCCTTATCAGATTATTAGACGTGTATTACTTCCAGAAGCTATGCCAAGTATTGTGGCACAGTTGACAACAGTTATTATTGTGTTGATTGGTGAATCTGCTATGGCTGGTGCTGTAGGTGGCGGTGGCTTAGGTGATTTGGCTATTCGCTATGGTTATCAGCGTTTTAATCCAGAAGTAATGTTGGCTACAGTTATTGTACTTATAGTATTAGTTCAAGTAATTCAATTTTTAGGTAATATGTTAGCTAAAAAATTGAATAAAAAATAATTTTATTTATGTATTAAGGAGGAATTTTGATGAAAAAATTGCTAGCAGTAATTGCTACTGCACTTTTTGCAGTAGTGGCTTTAGCTGGTTGTGGTTCTAGTACAGATACTGCATCTAGTGAAAAAACTGTGCTAAAAGTAGGGGCGACAGCTGTTCCTCATGCAGAAATCTTAGAACAGATTAAACCAGAGTTAGCAAAAGAAGGTGTTGACTTACAGATTATTGAATTCAATGATTATGTACAGCCAAACTTAGCTTTAAATGATGGTGAATTAGATGCAAACTTTTTCCAACATCAACCTTATTTAGATGAATTCGCAGCAGAACATAGTGTAAAACTTGTAAGTGCTGGCGGTGTTCATATCGAACCTATGGGAATTTATTCTAAAAAAGTAAAAGCTCTTGATGAATTAAAAGATGGCGTTTTAGTAGCTATTCCTAATGACCCTACAAATGGTGGTCGTGCTTTAATTTTAATGGCAAAAGCTGGTATTATTACTTTAAAAGATAATAACGATATCAAAGCAACTGTACAAGATGTTGTGGCTAATCCAAAAAATATTCAATTCCAAGAAGTTGAAGCAGCTCAGCTTCCACGTGTTTTAGATGATGTAGATGCTGCGGTAATTAATACAAACTATGCAATGCAAGCAGGCTTTGTACCAGCTAGCGATGCTTTAATTATCGAAGATAGTACATCTCCATATGTAAATATTGTAGCTGTTAGAGAAGGAGATCAGGAAAAACCTGCTATCCAAAAATTAATGAAAGCTTTAAAATCTGAAGCAGTTAAAAAATTCATTGAAGAAAAATATAAAGGTGCAGTAGTTCCTGCTTTTGAATAAGCTTAAAAGAATGAAGATATCTACAATAGATAATAAATTATTGTGGATATCTTCTTTTTTTAGCAGGAATAAAAACTATAAATATCTAAATAATAAATATGATATTTTTCTTTTAAATGTCAATGGAGGGATTTATATATGAAGAGCAAGAAAAATAAAAAGAATGCTGTAAATAAAGATGTAAAAAAAGATGTAAAAGTAGCAGTAGTGAAAAAAGAAGATATGTTTGAAGATAGATTACATAAACATTATGATGAATTAAAATGGCTTTATTGTGAATTGTATCAGCAACAACCAAATCCTTTAAATTATTTTGATGATTTAATTAAAAACTTAAAAGACTTTTATGACCAAAGGGAAGCTTATTTAAAGGAATTAGATATTGCACGTGAAAAAAATACTAATTGGTATAAAGGCAATGATTTCATCGGCATGATGATGTATGTAAATAATTTCTCTGGCACTTTAAAAGGCTTTGAAAAAAGAATACCTTATTTACAAGAAAGCAATGTAAATTATATCCATTTAATGCCTTTGTTGACATCTCCAAAAGATGAAGGTGATGGCGGTTATGCTGTAGCAGATTTCCGCAATGTTCAAGAAGAATTAGGAACTATGGAAGATTTGCGTAAATTAGCTAAAAAATGTCATCGCAATAAAATAAGTATTTGCTTAGACTTTGTAATGAACCATACTTCTAATCAACATGAATGGGCAAAAAAAGCAAGAGCTGGTGAACAAGAATATCAAGATAGATATTTCTTCTTTGATAATTATGATATGCCAAGATTATTTGAAGAAAAATGCCCACAGGTATTCCCTACAACAGCACCAGGCAATTTCACTTATTTAGAAGATATTCATAAATTTGTAATGACTACTTTCTATCCATATCAATGGGATTTAGATTATCGCAATCCTATAGTTTTCAATGAAATGGTATATAATATGTTATATTTAGCAAATCAAGGCGTAGATATCATTCGTTTAGATGCTGTGCCATATATTTGGAAACAATTAGGTACAAATTGCCGTAATTTATCGCAGGTTCATACTTTAGTACGTATGATGCGTATGATTACAGAAATTGTTTGCCCATCTGTATTATTATTGGGTGAAGTAGTAATGGCACCTGAAAAGGTAGTTCCATACTTTGGTACAATTGAAAAACCAGAATGTCATATGCTCTATAATGTAACTACTATGGCAACAACATGGCATACAGTAGCTACTAGAGATGTAAGCTTATTAAAACATCAACTTGATATTTTAGCTTCTTTACCAAAACAATATATTTTCCAGAATTATTTACGTTGTCATGATGATATCGGTTGGGGCTTAGATTATGGTTTCTTGAGATATCAGGGAATAGAAGAAGTTGCGCATAAAAAATATTTAAATGACTTCTTCACTGGAAAATATCCAAATTCTTTCAGCTGTGGCGAATTATATAATGATGATGAATCATTAGGTGATGCTCGTCTTTGTGGTACTACAGCTTCTTTATGTGGTATAGAATACTATGATAAACAAAAAGATAAAGATGGTATTCAGTCAGCTATTGATTTAGATTTAATGTTACATGGCTTCTTATTGAGCTTATCTGGCATACCTGTTATTTATAGCGGTGATGAAATAGCTCAATATAATGATTGGGAATATAAAAACGATAAATATAAACAAGCTGATTCTCGTTATATTCATCGTGGAGCATTTAATTGGCGTAAAGCTGGTCGTCGTAAAATAGATAATGCTATTCAGGCGAAAGTATATCAAGGTATTAGCAAAATGGAAAAAATACGTTTACAATATGATGTATTCTCCACTGATGCCAATATCTATACTTTAAATACATGGAATAAATCCACAGTTGCTTTAGTTCGTGAAACAGAAAATGAAAAATTCATTGGTATTTATAATTTCAGTGAGTATGAAGAAATGGCATGGATTGACGAACAAGATGGCTTATATAAAGAATTATTGACAAAACAGAAAGATTTCAAAGCATCAGGATTAAAATTACCAGGACATGGTATTTTATGGCTCTGGAGAAGTAAAAAAGCATAATATAAAACCATCATAAATAAAAAAGGCGTTAACTCTAAATTTTAGGTTAACGCCTTTTTATTATTTTTTATTTATCTGTGTAACTAAGATGCGGTCAATGCGGGCTTTATCCATACTGATGATTTCAAAACGGAATTTATGCCAGATGATTTTTTCACCGACTTTAGGAATGTAACCAAAATAGGAAGTAATAAAGCCACCCATAGTTTGGAAATGTCCACTGTCTTCATTTGGCAATACTTCGATATCGAATTTTTCTTTGAAATCGTCAATATCAAAAAGTCCATCAATATACCAAGAATGTTCATCTCGTTGAATGATTTGAGGAGAATTAGCAACAGGTTTACCAGTTATATCACCTAAGACTTCATTGATGATGTCAAAGATAGTGATAAAACCTACAACACCGCCGTATTCGTCAAGTACTACAGCTTCATTTATTTCACTTTCACGGAATTTTTCAAGAACACGAAAGCTTTCCATTGCACGAGGCACAAACATTGGCTTATGCATGAGTTTTTCTAAATCAAGAGGTTTATTAGCTAATAATTCATTTAAAATATCTTTAGCATAAACAATCCCTACAAATTCATCAAGATTATCTTTACCTACAAGAAAAACATTTTGATTATGTTCTTGAATAAATTTTAAATTTACCTCTAAGCTATCTTCAAGGTCAATCCACATCATTTGTGTACGTGGTGTCATTAGAGAATAAGCTGTTTGGTCACTCATATGGAAAATACGGTCAACAATATCTTGTTCAGCTTTTTCAAAAGTACCATCTTCTGTACCTTTTTCGATTAAGTCTTTTACTTCATCTTCAGTAACACTATCATTGTTTTGAGGATTGATGCCAAAAATCAATAATAAAGTATTAGCTATAGAAGTAAATAGACTAATGAATGGAGATAAAAGTTTTTTCCATATTTTTAATGGTGTAAGTAGAGTTAGTAAATAATACTCAGGTTTTGTAAGGGCTATATTGCGAGGTAGGGTTGTACTTAAAATAGAACATAATAATATGATGATAAAAGTACTGATGATTAGAGAAATAGGCTCTATATAATTATCGCAATCAGGAAAAATCGCTTGTAAAGCATGAATGAAAAATGGTGCAAGTGAAATGCCAGTCAATAAACCTATTAAAATATTGCAAGAAACATTACCTATTTGCACAGCAATTAAATAAGTAGTAGGTTTATCAATTACTTTTAAGGCTTCAGAAGCTTTCTTTTTACCTTCATCAAGCATTTTTTCTAATTGATTTTTATGAGAATCAGCAATAGCCACTTCAGTGAGAATAAATAAAGCATTTATTAAAATTAATATAAAAATTAATCCAATAAATAAATCCGTCTCGGGAATATCCAAATATCAACACTTCCTTATTTAAAAATATACTATATTATACCACTTATAACTGATAAATGCTATTTTACCAATAATTTTTACAAAGATTATAAAAAACTTACAAAAATTTTTCAAAAAAAGTGTTGACAATCTAATATAAGTTAATATATAATAATCAACGTTGCTGATACATTTACCAAAGCAACAAGACAATGCGGGAGTAGCTCAGTGGTAGAGCATCACCTTGCCAAGGTGAGGGTCGCGAGTTCGAGCCTCGTTTTCCGCTCCATTTAATAAATATCCCAGTAGCAATACTGGGTTTTTTTGTTATAATGATAAATAAAATAAGATACAGCTTATTATTTTTGTTAAAATAAATTGTTAATTATTAATTTAAGTAGGTGATAAAATGAAACCATTTATGCAAGAATTTATTGTAGGATTTATTTTGGTCATGGTATTGGTAATATTCACCATAGGTGGATTGAGTAATATGCATGATGCTCAAGAATTAGTGGCAGGACTTATATTATTAGCTACTTTGATTGTATTTACCTTAGGCAAAAGCCCAGTATTTAGGGTAGATAGAGCAGGTATGTCTATTATTGGTGCGTCGTTAATGACAGCTTTTGGTATTTTGTCCCTTGAAGAAGCTGTTCAAGCAATTGATGCTAAAACTATTGTGGTATTATTTTCATTGATGGTAGTTGTGAGCAATTTAAAATTAGCAGGATTTTTTACATATATAGGCAAAGTAGTATTCACTCATATTCATACAGGAAAAATTTTATTATTAGCAGTAATTTTTATGTCAGGAATTTTATCTTCTATTGTAATTAATGATATAGTTTGTTTATTATTCACACCTGTAGTTATCATGATATGTTTGAAAGTAAAGGTAAATCCTATTCCTTATTTGCTCGCAGTAGCAATGGCTTCAAATATTGGTAGTGCTTGTACATTTATTGGCAATCCCCAAAATGTATTAATAGGTAGTTTATCTCAAGTTCCTGCTGGAGAATATTTCTTATCAGCAGCTCCAATATCTTTTTTAGGCTTAATCATGCTTTATTTAGCAATATCATTTAAATATAAAAATGATTTGTCAGTGAGCTTTGAATATAAGAGTGATAACAATAGCATCATTCATAAATATTTATTGAGTAAAACAATAATTGTATTAGCACTTGTCATTGTTTTTTATTTAGTTGGTTTCGATTTATCATTGACAGCAAGTTTTGGGGCAGCATTTTTATTGATTAATGCTCGTATAAAACCAGAACGTGTTTATGAAGATATAGATTTTAACTTATTAATTATGTTCATTGGCTTGTTTATCATCATTGCTGGCGTAGAAAAAAGTGGTTTACTTGATTTAATAAATAGTTTTTTACCACCAGAATATATGAAAGAAATACCACTGTTTTCAGTGATGGCAATAGTGCTTTCTAATATAGTAAGTAATGTACCAGCAGTATTACTTTTAAGATATTACATTCCTGTAGATGAACAAATCTTATGGCAGGCTTTAGCTTTATTATCCACAATTGCAGGTAATTTGACAGTTTTTGGCTCTATTGCGAATTTGATTGTTATTGAAATTGCCAAAAAGCAGGGGATAAAAGTAACTTCTAATCAATATTTAAAGATAGGTTTTCCATTAACGATATTATTATCCATTATAAGCATTATTTGGTTTGAATTTATAAATTAAAAGTATGAAAAGTGTTGACTTTTTGTTTTTTATCATTTATAATAGTTCATGTTGTTAAGACAAGTGCGGAAGTAGCTCAGTGGTAGAGCATCACCTTGCCAAGGTGAGGGTCGCGAGTTCGAGCCTCGTTTTCCGCTCCATAAGAAATTGGTCCCCAGTCAATAAGACTGGGGTATTTTTGTACTTAGACTTGTTTTTATGAAAGTATTGTGATATCATTCATTTAGTATAGTAGGTGTACTGTGACTATTAAGGTGAATGACAGTAACATATACAATAAGAATTTTGGTTTACTAGTTAAACAGGAGGTTTTTTTTTACAATGAACGTTACTACAGAAAAGATTGAAAATCATAAGGTAGTACTTACAATTGAAGTACCAGCTGAAGAACTTGATAAAGGTATTAAAGCTGCTTGCAAATCCCTTGCAAATCGTGTAAACATTCCTGGTTTCAGAAAAGGTAAAGCTCCTCGCCGTATTCTTGAAATGAACATCGGTAAAGAAGCTATCTTAGATGAAGCTTTTGATCGTGTTGCACAGAAAGCTTTTGATGAAGCTTTAAAACAAGAAAACTTAGATCCAGTAGACCGTCCACAGGTTGACATCGTAACTTTAGAAGAAGGTAAAGACGTAGTATTCAAAGCTACTATTACTCCTGTTCCAGAAGTTACTCTTGGCGAATACAAAGGATTAAAAGTTGCTAAAGACGCTGTTGAAGTAAAAGACGAACAAGTTGAAGAACAAGTAAAAAATATCTTAAATCACCATGCAAAAATGGTTGACGCTGAAGAAGGTGCAACTGTTGCAAACGATGATTTCATCACTTTAGATTTCAAAGGTGAAGTTGACGGTGTAGCATTTGCTGGCGGCGAAGGTAAAGATTACCCACTTCAAATCGGTTCTCATTCTTTCATCGATACTTTTGAAGATCAACTCGTTGGTCTTAAAGTTGGCGAAGAAAAAGACGTTAACGTAACATTCCCAGAAGAATATCATGCTAAAGATTTAGCTGGTAAAGCTGCTGTATTCCATTGCAAAATTAACAGCATTAAACATAAAGAAATGCCTGAACTCACTGATGAATTCGTAAAAGCATCTACTTCTTATGAATCCATCGAAGACATGAAAGCAAAACTTCGTGAAAACATTGAAAAAAATGCACAGCGTGAAGCAGATACTAAACGCCGTAACGAAATCTTAAAACAGGCTACTGACAATATCACTGTAGATATTCCAGAAGTTATGGTTGAAAACCGTGTAAGCAACATGATTCAGGAACTTTCCGTAAATCTTGAAAACCAAGGTATGAACCTTGATGCTTACTTAAAATATGCTAACATGGATATGGCAAAACTTCGTGAACAGTACAAAGAAAGTGCTGCAATCGCAGTAAAAACTGACCTCATGTTAGATGCTGTTGCAAAAGCTGAAGATATCAAAGTTGAAAACGCTGATATCAACGCTGAAATCGCTTTACTTGCTGCAACTTATGGTACAACTCCACAAGAAGTAAGCAAAATCATTAAAAAGAACCACAGCATTGGTAACTTAGTAGCTACTGTACTTCACAAAAAAGCTGCTAACTTCATCATTGACAGTGCTGTAGAAGCTTAATTAAAAAATTAAATGTAATATTTTTGACCGGGGTGAATGATATGAACTATGTACCTATGGTAGTTGAACAGTCAGGACGTGGAGAACGTGCCTATGATATTTATTCTCGTCTTTTAAAAGACCGTATAATTTTTTTAGGTGGTCCTATTGATGATAATGTAGCTAACGTGGTAATAGCCCAACTTCTATTCTTAGAATCTGAAGACCCGGATAAAGATATTCACCTTTATATTAATAGTCCCGGCGGTGTTGTTACTGCCGGGCTAGCTATTTATGATACTATGCAATATATTAAGCCAGATGTATCAACTATATGTATTGGACAAGCTGCTAGCATGGGCTCTGTGCTTTTAGCTGCTGGTGCAAAAGGCAAAAGATATGCACTTCCATATTCTCGCATTATGATACATCAACCACTTGGCGGAGCTCAGGGACAATCAACAGATATTCAAATTCAGGCTCGTGAAATTTTGCGTATTCGTGAAACTTTAAATGAAATCTTAAGTCGTCATACTGGTCAGTCTGTAAAAAAACTTACAGAAGATACAGAACGTGACAATTTTATGTCAGCGTTAGAAGCTAAGAAATATGGTTTAATAGATGAAGTTATTATTCGTCCACAAGAAGAAAAAAAGTGATAAATAGTCAATCATGATTAGCTGTAGATAAGAGGTGAATGTTGTTGAATTTCGGTGAGGGTAATAAAGGCAAAATGAAATGTTCATTCTGTGGAAAAACTCAGGAACAAGTACGAAAACTCGTGGCTGGACCAGGAGTCTATATCTGCGATGAATGTGTTAAGCTTTGCGATGAGATTGTAGAAGAAGAAGTTAATGATAATGAGCCTGTTGAACTTAGAGAGTTGCCAAAACCTAGAGAAATATATGATGTATTAAATCAATATGTAATAGGACAAGATGAGGCAAAAAAATCTCTTTCTGTAGCTGTATATAACCATTATAAACGTATAAACAGAGTTACAAAGCAGGATGATGTTGAATTACAAAAATCTAATATTTTGATGTTAGGACCAACTGGTAGTGGAAAGACTTTACTTGCACAGACCTTGGCTAAAATATTGAATGTTCCTTTTGCTATAGCCGATGCAACATCACTTACAGAAGCAGGCTATGTTGGTGAAGACGTAGAAAATATTCTACTAAAACTAATTCAAGCTGCTGATAATGATATTGAACAAGCTCAAAAAGGTATCATCTATATAGATGAAATTGATAAAATTGCTCGTAAATCCGAGAACCCTTCAATAACAAGAGATGTTTCTGGTGAGGGAGTGCAACAGGCACTTTTAAAAATCCTAGAAGGTACAATTGCTAGCGTTCCACCACAAGGTGGAAGAAAGCATCCTCATCAAGAAGGTATGTTACAAATCGATACTACAAATATATTATTTATTTGTGGTGGTGCTTTTGATGGTATTGAAAAAATAATAGATGCACGTTTAGGCAAAAAAAGTCTTGGTTTTGGTGCAGATATAAAAAGTAAACGCAAACAAACTACAGGTGAAATTTTGAAAAATGTTTTACCTGAAGATTTATTAAAATGTGGTTTAATTCCAGAATTTATAGGGCGTGTTCCTGTAGTAGTTACTTTAGAATCTTTGACAGAAGATGCACTAGTGGATATTTTGGTAAAACCAAAGAATGCTTTAGTAAAACAATATGGCAAACTTTTGGAAATGGACGGTGTAAAACTTCATTTCGATGAAGAAGCTTTACATTTGATAGCCAAAGAAGCTTTGGAGCGTAAGACAGGTGCTAGGGGACTTCGCTCAATTATTGAACGTATTATGCGTGATGTAATGTTTGAGATACCTTCCAAAATGGGTGCTGTTTCTTGTGAAATAACTAAAGAGATTATTGAAAAGAAAAAAACTCCTGTAATCACTTATGCTGATAAAAAAGCTGTAAAAAAATAACTTATTTTTAGCAAAGTAACAGGATATTAATATGCCATTAATAAAGAGTTGTTGCCAGGCTAAATAAAACCGCAGCAACTCTTTTTTATAATAAATATTTTATACTCATAGGAGGATTTCTTTCGTGGGGAAAAAAAGTACATTGAGCTTTTTACCATTAAGAGGAATGGTGTTATTTCCAAATAATGGAGCACATATTGATATAGGTCGTGATAAATCTGTTGCGGCTCTAGAAGAATGTTTGGCACATGGCAGACAGATTATGCTTAGTGTTCAAAAAGATGTCGAAGTAGAAGACCCAAAACGTGAAGATGTATATGAGATTGGTACAGTATGTCAAGTACAGCATGTAACTAAACTCAATAATGGGATTATGCGTGCGCAGATAGAAGGATTGTATCGCGCTCGTATTTTAGATTTTCGCGATGATGGTCTGTTCATTGAAGTAGATGTCGAAGAAATTGAAGAAGATAAAACAGATACTAAAGAAATTCAGGCACTTATAAGAGCATGTATTTCTAAATTTGAAGATTGGGTAAAACTCAGTCATAAAATACCACCTGAAGTCATGATTGCAGTTAATGTAGCTATGGACGATGGCGGAATTTTATGCAATGTAGTTACTAATCATTTAAATTGCAAATATCAAGATAAACAAGAAATTTTGGGTATCGTTGATTTAAAAAGCAGATTAGAAGCTCTATATAAATTGTTATTACAAGAAGTAGAAATTATGGAGCTTGAAAATAAAATAGTTTTTGATGTGAACAAGCAAATGAATAAAATTCAAAAAGAATATTATTTGCGTGAACAGATAAAAGCTATCAATAAAGAATTGGGCGAAGATGATGAAATAGCAGAAGCTATTGAAGAATATCGCCAAAAAATGAAAGAACATACTTATCCAGAGTATGTAACAGAAGCATTGGAAAAAGAATTAAAACGTTTAGAACGTACAAATCCAGCTTCTCCAGAAATGGGAGTAATTCAAAATTATATTGAATGGGTACTTGATTTACCATGGGATATAGAAAATCAAGAAACTATAGATGTAAAAGAAGCACAAAAAACTTTAGATAAACATCATTATGGACTTACAAAAGTAAAAGAACGTATTATTGAATATTTATCTATAAAAGCTTTATCACCAGATATAAAAGCGCCTATCGTATGTTTAGTAGGCCCTCCTGGTGTTGGTAAAACTTCTATTGCAACATCTATAGCACAAGCTTTGAAACGTAAATTTGTCAGAGCATCTTTAGGTGGTGTACGTGATGAAGCTGAAATCAGAGGTCATCGTCGTACTTATGTAGGTGCTATGCCTGGTCGTATCATTGAAGGTATAAAGAATGCAGGTAGCAAAGACCCATTATTCTTATTAGATGAAGTGGATAAAATGGCGTCAGATTATCGTGGCGACCCTGTGTCTGCTCTTTTAGAAGTATTAGACCCAGAACAAAACAGCACATTCTCTGACCACTATATCGGGCTTGCATTTGATTTATCTAAAGTAATGTGGATAATCACAGCAAATGATTTAGGTAATATTCCTCGTCCGCTTCGCGACCGTATGGAAATCATCATGCTTCCAAGCTATACTGAAGTAGAAAAAATGCATATAGCAAAAGAACATTTACTTGATAAAGTAAAAAAAGCAAATGGTCTTAAAAAATCTCAAGTGAATATGTCTGATGAAGTAATCAGCAAAATCATCGAAGATTATACTCGTGAAGCTGGTGTACGTGAATTAGAACGTCAATTATCTAAAGCTTGTCGCAAAGCTGCTTATAAAATAGTTACAGAAAAGAAAAAATCTGTACGCATCACTAAGAAGAATATAACTGATTTTTTAGGTAAAGCAAAATACACAGAAACTAAAGCTGAAAAAGAAAACCAAGTAGGTCTTTGCACTGGTCTTGCATGGACTGAAGTCGGCGGTGTTATCTTGCCAGTTGAAGTAGCTGTTTTAAAAGGAAAAGGAAATTTATTACTCACAGGTCAACTCGGTGATGTAATGAAAGAGTCTGGTAGAGCAGCACTCACATGTATTCGCACTCGTTCTGAGAAATTAAAAATAGATGAAAAGTTCTATGAAGAAAATGACATTCATGTACATTTTCCAGAAGGTGCAGTACCAAAAGATGGCCCATCTGCTGGTATCACTATGACTACAGCTATAGTATCAGCACTTACAGGTAAGAAAGTAAGAGCTGATGTGGCTATGACAGGAGAAATCACTCTTCGTGGCAAAGTATTACCTATTGGTGGATTGAAGGAAAAATCTTTGGCGGCTTATCGTGAAGGTATCTATACTGTAATCATGCCAAAAGCTAATGAAAGAGATTTAGACGAAATTGCACCAGAAGTAAAAGCTAAGATGAAATTTATTCCTGTAGAAACTATAGATGAAGTTTTAAAAGTAGCGTTGGTGGATTAAATGACACAGACAGATATACAAGAAAATAATGCAAATAAAATAAAAGCTCAAGATAAAATAAATATTATCCGAGCTAAATATATTGCGTCAGCTGTAAAAAAAGCGCAATATCCAGAAGAACGTTTAAAAGAAATAGCTTTTATTGGTCGTTCTAATGTGGGTAAATCTTCTTTGATTAATTCTTTGACACGTGTGCATAATTTAGCACGTGTCAGCGGTCAGCCAGGGAAAACGCAGACAATTAATTTTTATGAATTAACTGCTAGATTTAATGAAACTGGTAAGGATAAATTATTTCATTTAGTCGATTTACCAGGATATGGCTATGCAAAAACAGCTCAAACTAATCGCAAGCAATGGGCAAAATTTATCGAAGAATACTTTTTACATTCAGAGCATCTTCAATTTGTTTGCCAACTTATAGATATTCGTCATGAGCCTATGAAATCAGATAAAGAAATGTTTGATTGGCTCATAAAAAATAATATTCCTGTGCTTATTATCGCAACTAAAGCTGATAAAATCAGCCGTGGAGCAGTGAATAAACAAATAGCTCAAATTCGCAAATCCTTAGGTGTGAAAGAGATAGATATTTTACCTTATTCTTCACCGAAAAAACAGGGAAGAGCAGAGCTTTTAAATGTAATTTATGAAATGTTAGTTGGTTAATAAGAAATGCCTTTAACATGTGTTAGAGGCATTTCTTTATTTAAATTAAAAGTTCATAATAAAGTTTTTTATAAGTTTAATTAATAAGGTGATAAAATGAAGATAGAAGAAAATATATTAACAGAATTGTTAAATGATGAAAAAAAAGAGAAATTAAAGCCATTAGATTTTGTATCATTATTTTCAGATTTAAAGGATATAGAGAATATAAATAATGGATATTCTATGGCAATTCTTGGAGAGAGTATATCTATTTTGAAAAAAATGAAAGAAAAATCAGTGAATTTAGTTTTTGCTGATGCACCATATAATATAGGAAAAAATTTTGGAAATAATAATGACAAATGGGATAGTGCAAAATCATATATTGATTGGTGTAAACAATGGATTGATGAATGTATGCGTATTTTGAAAGATGATGGCACTATGTATTTAATGACAGCAACACAACATATGCCTTATTTAGATGTATATATATCAGAAAAATATAATGTTCTTTGTCGTATAGTATGGAGTTATGATAGTTCAGGAGTACAATCAAAAAAGATATTTGGATCTCTTTATGAACCTATTTTAATGGTTAATAAAAATAAAAAGATGAAATATACATTTAATTATAATGATATTTTGATTGAGGCAAAAACTGGAGCACAGAGAAAACTAATTGATTATAGAAAAGTTCCACCACAACCTTATAATACTAAAAAAGTACCTGGAAATGTTTGGAATTTTAATCGTGTCAGATTTAAAATGGAAGAGTATGAAAATCATCCTACTCAAAAACCAGAAATTTTATTAGAGAGAATAATAAAAGTATCATCAAATGAAGGGGATATTATTTTGGATCCCTTTGCAGGTTCATTTACAACATCTGCTGTTGCAAATAGATTAGGACGTTATTCAATTGGTATTGATTTAAATGATGAATATTTTGAAATAGGTATTCGTCGTGCAGGAATAGCAACAGAATATAAAAATAAAATATTAATAAAACAAAAAATGAAAAAAACAAAAGCAAAATCCAAATATGTTAGAGGGTAAATTATGAAAATAACAGAGAATTTTATTAAAGACATATTAAAAGATGAATATATGGATTTTTTTCAAGAAATATATGATAATAGTTTATTAATACAGTATTTAGATAAAAAGATGAAAGCTATCCATGGTAATAGTAAAACAAGACGAAGTTTAGCAAATATATATGCAATATATTCTATTTTATATTATTACAAAGAAGATTATTTTAATAAACCGCAAGAGTATAAACAATTTGATGGATATGATTATATGAAATTATTTTGTTTCTATCGTAATTTATATGGTGGTAGTAGATTACAAAATCATGCTTTAAATTCTCGTGTAAATAATGAATTTAAAAATAAATTTTCGGATAAAATAATAAATGATTTAATAATTACTAATAATGGAAAATATTTATTGCATATAGATTACCTTTATGTTTGTAATAAAGATATAAGTAAAACTGTTTGTAGAATAATTAAAACATATATAGATTTATTAATGGAAAAAGACCATGCGTTGATTAATATTTTGGAAAATATAGGAAATCTGAATAGTTATTTTGATAAGAGAAAGCAGATTATTTCATTATTAACAGCTGATTCAGAAGCACGTATTTTTGAGATTATTAGTTATGCAATTTTAAAGAATCATTATAAAAATATTAAAGTTTATTTTGGATATTCATTAGACAATATAAAAGAAGAAAAATTGAAGTTATATAAAACGGGAAGAACAAATGCAAATGACGGTGGAATTGATTTCGTTATGCGTCCATTAGGGAGATTTTTTCAAGTTACAGAAGTAGGAAATTATGATAAGTATTTATTAGATATGGATAAAGTAATGCATTTTCCAATTAGTTTTGTTATAAAAACAGAAGAATCTAAAGAAAATATTTTGATAGAATTAAATGAGTATATTGATATTAAATCTGGTGGTATGCGTGTAATAAAAGAGCGTTATTATAATGCTATTGAAGGAATAATAACGATAAATGAATTAAAAAAATGGATAATGGAGCTTGATAATAATGATATTAAGAAAATTATAAAAGACATTGAAAAATATTATAGACTTGAAATGAATATATAAAGTATTAAATTTTTTTATGAATTAAGTGCCTTTAACATATGTTAGAGGCACTTTTTGTTTAATTTAGATTTTAAAAATGAATGATATTCATATTTACTTGACTGTATAATCTATAGTTTGTTACAATAAAAACCAGATATTTTGATAAACGAGGATTATTATTATGCTTACAAATTTTGATAAATCATTATTAAATATTGTTCAAAGAAACTTGCCAATCAGTGAGCGTCCATTTTTGGAATTGGCTAAGATTTTAGAGACAACTGAAGACCATGTAATAGAGCGTTTACGTTATTTAAAAGAACATGGTTATATTCGCCGTATAGGGCCATTTTTTGATTCGGGAAAATTAGAGTATAAAGGAACTCTTGTGGCTTTAAAAGTAAAAGAAGGCTATATGCAACAAGTGGCTGAATTTATAAATCGCTATCCAGGGGCTACGCATAATTATGAGCGTGAAGGCGAGTATAATTTATGGTTTACATTGCTTACACATAGCGAGGAAAAGAGAAAACAGATATTAGATGAAATCAAAGCTCAAGAAGGCGTAGAAAAATTGATGAATTTAGTATCTAATAAAAAATATAAGATAAATGTACAATTTAAATTAAAATGATTTATTTTTAGTATATTTATGCTTATAGATAGAATAACAAAGTTACAAATATATTTAATGACTTAGAAAAATTTTTTACTGTATTTGAATTTATAAAAATTTTTTTGTATAAAGTAAAAATATATAGAAAAAACGCTGTAATACTTGATTTTGTTGAAGAAAGGCAGACTAATGGATTTATTAGATAAACAAATTATTAGAATTATGCAAGATGAATTTCCACTTGTAAAAGAACCTTATAAAGAATTTGCAAAAAAACTTAATATATCTGAGCAGGAATTATTAAATCGTTTGCGAATTTATAAAGAAGAGGGTAAAATTCGTAAAATGGGTGCTGTACTTCGTCATGTAGAAGCAGGATTTCGTGCAAATGCTCTTTGTGCATGGGTAGTGCCAGTGGATAAATTAGATGAGATAGCACAAAAATTAGCTCAATGTCCATCTATTTCTCATTGTTATGATAGAAATACTACCCCAGATTGGCCATATAATATTTATACAATGATACATGCTCATACACGTCAAGAGTGTGAAGTCATTGCAGAAAAATTGGCCAAAGAAAATAATCTTCAGCAATATACTATGCTTTATTCTGTGAAGGAATGGAAAAAAACAAGTATGCGATACTTTGATGAAGCTGAAGATGAATAATTTTTGGAAGGTGATTTAATGGTTTCAGAAAAAATGTATGAATTAGGTACAAAGAAATCTACTATTCGTACTATTTTTGAATATGGTCGCAAACGTGCGTTAGAAGTAGGAGAAGAAAATATCTATGATTTTAGTATAGGTAATCCAAATGTTCCTGCTCCTGATTTTGTAAAACAGGCTATCATTGATATTTTAAATGAAATGGATCCATGTGCTGTACATGGTTATACTGTAGCTCCAGGTAATCCAGAAGTTAGAGAAGTTTTAGCTAAAGATATCAATCGCCGTTTTGGTACTAATTTCGCTGGTAAAAATTTATTTATTACTGGCGGTGCTGCTGGTGCGATTACAATTACTTTTAAAGCTTTAAGTGAAGCAGGCGATGAATTCATCACATTTGCTCCATATTTTCCTGAATATAAATGTTTTGTAGAATCCACAGGAGCTAGTTTAAAAGTAGTTCCTGCCAAAATAGATGATTTCCAAATTCAATTTGATAAGTTTGAAGAAATGATAACTGCAAAAACAAAAGCAATTATCGTAAATTCACCTAATAATCCTAGCGGTGTTGTATATAGTGAAGAAACTATCAAAAAATTGGCAGAAGTTTTGACTGCAAAATCAAAAGAATATAATCACCCAATTTTCTTGATTTCTGATGAACCTTATCGTGAAATTGCTTATGGTGTAGATGTACCATATTTGCCAAAATACTATGATAATACTATTGTTTGCTATTCTTATAGTAAATCTTTCTCACTTCCTGGTGAACGTATCGGTTATATCGTAGTACCAGATGAAGTAGCTGATTTTGGCAAGGTTTATGGTGCTATTGCTGGAGCTGCTAGAGTATTGACTCACGTAAATGCTCCATCTTTATTCCAATTAGTAATTGCTCGTTGTGCAGGCAAAGAGTCTGATATGTCTACTTATGAAAAAAATGGTAAATTATTATACAATGGTCTTATCGAAGCTGGTTTTAAATGTGTAAAACCACAGGGAGCATTTTATCTTTTCCCTCAATCTTTAGAACCAGATGATTATGCTTTCTGTAAACGCGCTCAAAAATATGATTTATTATTAGTTCCAGGTAGTGACTTTGGTTGCCCAGGACATTTCAGAGCTTCTTATTGCATAAAGACAGAAACAATTGAAAAATCTTTGCCTTTATTTAAAAAGTTAGCCGAAGAATATAAAAAATAAATTTTTTCATCAGCTTATCTAGCAAATAAAATTGGGGGAATTTTATTAGATGAGGTGATTTATATGTCTTTTATGGATGATAATTTTTATCTGACAAGTAAAAAGGCAATTATTACTGGTGGAGCAAAAGGCTTAGGATTGGGCATGACAAAGGCATTATGTCATGCAGGTGCAGAAGTTGTGATTATATCTTCTAGTGATAGTGCTAAAGAAGAAGCTGAAAAACTTTGTGAGCAGGGATTTTCAGTTTATGGCATCAAGGCAAATTTAATGAAACGACAAGATGTGCAATCATCATTTGATGAAGCATTAAATCATTTTGACGGTAAGCTTGATATTCTTGTGAATAACTCAGGTATGATACGTCGTCATAAATCTGAAGATTTTCCACTTGAAGATTGGGATAAAGTCATAAATCTTAATTTAAATACAGTATTTCAGCTTTGCCAATTAGCTGGGAAAGTTATGCTAAAGCAAGGTAGTGGAAAAATAATAAATATAGCTTCTATGCTCAGTTTTTTTGGTGGATTTACCGTTCCAGCATATTCAGCAAGTAAAGGTGGTGTAGCACAGCTTACCAAAGCACTTGCTAATGAATGGTCAAGTAAAAATGTGCAAGTTAATGCTATAGCACCAGGTTATATGGCAACAGATATCAATCAAGCTTTAATTGATGATGAAAAGCGAAATCATGAGATATTAAGCCGTATACCAGCAGGACGTTGGGGTAATCCAGAAGACATGCAAGGGATTGTCGTATTCTTAGCATCAAATGCTTCTAATTATATTAATGGGGCAATAATTCCTGTAGATGGGGCATATTTAGCGAGATAAAAAATACCTCATAATATTAGTATAATCTAATATTATGAGGTATTTTTGTATTTTTTATTAAATATAAGTAAAAAATTATTTTTCTTTGTGTTTATTTTTTTCGGCTAAATCAGCTTCACATTTTTCAAGAGCTGTAGAGAATTTACGCCAGAGGTGTTTTCTACCTAATGTACGGAATAATCCAGCACGATACATATGACGGCGAACTTGTGGATTAGCTTCGCAAAGATATACTTCAATGCCACGTTTTTGAAGATGTTTAACGATTTCATTGAGCATTTTAAGACCGCTTAAATCTACGAATGGCACGCTTTCAAAGCGTAAAATTAAAGATTTTGGATCTTTATCGATATGGGCAAGGGAACGTTCAAAGGCACTTACAGCACCGAAAAAGAGTGGCCCTTCAATAGTATAAACGAGCATTTCAGGGTGATGTTCTAATTCTTTTTGGAACTGTGGTTCAATTTCTGTATGGTGGATAGCGTGAACATCAACAGAAAATACCATTTTACGCATGAACTGTAAAATAGCAAGTACGACACCAACGTTTACAGCAACTACTAAATCAGTAAAGATAGTCAAAAAGAATGTGATGAGCAAAATAAGAGAGTCTGCACGAGGTGCAACACGGATAAGGCGAATAAAATTCGGTACATCACTCATATTGTAGGATACGACGAATAAAATCGCAGCCATAGAGGCAAGTGGAATATTAGCAGCAAGTGGAGCTAAGAAGAATAATACTAATACTAAAAATACGCAGTGAACTAAGCCTGCAAGTGGACTTGTACCACCTTGACGAATATTTGTAGCAGTACGAGCGATAGCACCAGTAGCAGCGATACCACCAAAGAGAGGACAAACGATATTAGCAAGACCTTGACCGAATAATTCTTGGTTAGAATTGTGTTGATGACCTGTCATACCATCAGCAACAACGGCAGATAATAATGATTCAATAGCACCGAGCATAGCAATAGTAAAAGCTGGGCCAATCAAAGCAAATACATCAGAAATAGATATTTCAGGAAGTGTAAGACTTGGTAAGCCTTGAGGAATACCACCAAAAGCAGTGCCGATAGTAGCAACCCCAGGGAATTGATAATAAGATTGGATACAAGTAGCGACAACCATTGCCCAAAGTGGTGCTGGGAGTTTTTTAGCAAGTGGAATTTTTGGCATGATTAGGATAATAGCAAGGCTGATTAAACTAATCATGAGTGTAGGCATATGACTTTGTGGTAAAGATAAAATCATCAAATAAAGTTTTTCATGGAACATTTCAGCGTGAGCAATTGGCGGGAAACCAAAGAAGGATTGCCATTGACCAACCCAAATAGTAACACCGATACCAGCAGTGAAGCCAACGATAACAGGAGCAGGAATAAAGCGAATGACATCACCGAGTTTGGCGATAGACATTAAAACTAAAATAATACCAGCCATGATAGTGGCGATTTGTAGGCCTGCTAGACCATATTGTATCAAAATGCCACTGAGTAAAACGATAAATGCACCTGTAGGGCCTGCAATCTGTACACGAGAGCCACCAAAGATAGAAACGAAAAATGCGGAAATAATAGCAGTATAAATACCTTGTGCAGGAGATACGCCACTAGCGATAGCAAATGCCATAGCAAGAGGCATAGCCACGATACCGACTACGATACCTGCGGAGATATTTTTTCCTAAATGTTCAGATTTGAATAAACCAGCGTTATAAGCTTCTTTTAATGCAATCAACAGTAATTCTCCTTTAGTTAAATATTAAATTGTTAAGTGAAAAACGATTAAAAAATATGTAATAGCTATAATTTTTCTTAGATGATAAAATACCTCCTTTATAAATAAAATATAAGTGATAAATTTTTTATAAACTTCATAAATATGATAAAGCTAATAAAAAATACAAAGAATAGTTTATCACTAGATTTTAAGACTAGCAATAAAATTTAGGTGAAAAATAAAAAAGAAATTAGCAAAATACTAATTCCTAGCAAAATTTTAATAAAATATGATATGAAAATGTAGTTTTAAGCTTCAAGATATCGTTGATACATATTATAAGTTTTTTCATCAAAACAAGAGAAAATAATATCAAGTTTATAATCTTTATGCATATCTAGCCATGTTTTGACTGTAGAGATAGCAATTTTTGTCGCTTCTTCTAGTGGATAATGATATACACCAGTGGAGATAGCAGGAAAAGCGATACTGTGAATATCGTGTTTCAAAGCTAAATCTAAAGAATTTTTATAGCAATTGGCAAGTAGCGAAGCTTGATTTTTTTGAGTAGAACAAATTGGCCCTACTGTATGAATTACATATTTTGCTTTTAAATTATAGCCCTTAGTGATTTTAGCTTCGCCAGTTTCACAGCCACCGAGAGTGCGACATTCTGCTAAAAGCTCACGACCTGCACGGCGATGAATAGCACCGTCGACTCCACCACCGCCGAGAAGCGTTTTATTCGCAGCATTGACGATTGCATCACAATCAAGAATAGTAATATCACCTAAATCAATAGAAATCATATTAACACCTTCTATAAAAATTAATTAGTTAAATCATCTAATAGGAATTTTAGAAATAGTTATCTTTGTTTTTTTCAAGCCATTAGCCTTGAGAAAATGATTTAATTCTTGTTTATTTTGTCTACACATAGCACCGAGAGTGATTTCAGGAATTAGTTCACTATCCCAAATATCAGCTAAACATAATTTATGATAACTGCGGATTTCGTTTTTAAATAAAGAAAAATGCGTCTGTTCAATGGAAGACATTCGCAATAGTGAATGGAATTTGTCATGCAAAGGTTTGAGCGTAGCAGGTAAGATAATATTACGGCTCATGCTCAAAAAATCTTTTTTCATAGATAGAGTTTTAGGATAAAAAAGCAGACGAAATTCATGTTCATCAGCAAAATAATTATTTTTAGCAAAGTTCATGACTTTATTATAGGCAATGACTAAAACGATAAAGCCATATTGTTCGATATATTTTTGAAAAGGGTCATTATAATTGCGGATTTGTTCTTCAAATAAATCGTAAAAACAAGCACAGATATGGGATAATTTATCTAAGATTTCAGCATCACTATAGAGAATTTTTTCTAGTTCTGTTATGGAAAAATGGGAATAATCTTTGAAATTTACATTGAGTTTATCCATGTTGATACCGATACAAACACCACTATAACTAGAAGCATATCTTTCCCAATGTGAGAGATTATCTTTTTTATCGGTTAAACTTAGCGAATAACCATCACTTTTTTTGAGATAATTTTTTAAGTCAGGCATATGGGTTTCAAAACTTTTTTTCAATAATGATAGATATTGCTTGAAATTATCATCAGTAGAATTATTTATAATTTCGTCCATATCTTTGAGCATATGATTTACAGTATAATATCTCTCTGATTTATCATTAGAAGATTTTAGATTGGTCAGCCAAAGCTCACGACTCATGATGATATTATAAAGTGAATTGATTGATGTATAATGATAAAAAATATTTTGTCCGTCCATAATTATTACCTCGTAGAAGTCTTATTAATTATAATTATGAAAGGGAAAAAGAGAAAATGCAATAATAATAATATAGTTGTTCATTTCTTTAATGATAAAGAAACGAACCAAAGAAATCACCCGCTCACGCACTTTTTACTTTGACAAAGATAAAAATATATCAACAATGTTCTAAACTCGCAAAGCTCAAACAGTAGAACTAAAACCGTAGCTATATTTTTATCTTTGCCAATAGCTAAAGCTACCGTAAAAAGATGCTAAAATGCGGGAAAAAGTTTGGTGTTATTAAAGATTTTCAATAACTGATGTTACCATTAAATTTTAAAAAGCGAAAAAATGATAAATTGATAAAATAATAATCAAATATCCCTCACGTTAGCAAATTTTGCGGTAGCCGTAGGCTATTGGCAAGGATAAAACCATGACTATGAATTTAGCTCTACTGTTTGAGCGAAGCGAGTTTAGAGCGTTATAGTCATGGTTTTATAATTGACAAAGAAAAATTGGTATCGGGAGGTAGAGTTCTTTTGTTATTTTTCTTGGTCAAAAAAGAAAAGTAAGCGGACTATACGAACATTTGTTGTAATAGTCCTTTTTTTATTTGTTTCCAGTGTTCTAGCTGGGCTTTTTGGTTTTCGAGTTTGCGGTCAAATGCTGAAAGGAAATCGGCTATTTTTGTTTGTTCTTCTAAACAAGGGATAAATAAGATTACTTCAGAAATATCTTTTTTATTAATGGAGCTAAAGGTACTTCCTTGACTTTTTTTTATTAATTGAAATAAGTTAAATTCTAAATTATATTTACCAAATAATTTATTACAATTAAAAGATATGGCAGATAAACCACGACCAATACAAAATTTTTTATTAGCAATATTTATAGCACCAACAGGTGCACGCACACTTAACAAAATATCTGTAGGATTTGCGATTTTTTGTGGTTTAGTACACCAATATTTTTCAATAGGATATTTATTAGTAAATTCTGCATTACCTTGTAAAAAGGGAGTACCAATTTTTTCAGTATTAACAAAATCACTATCAGGAGATTGTCCCATAGTAATATTACTAATATCTTCTAATTTTTTCTTTTCCCAATTAGGATAATTATTGCCGTTTTTATCTTTAAAGCGTAGTTTTTGGCTAAAAATTTGTTGTAGCAATCCTTTTTTCTGATTTTCTAGGCTAGTGATAGTATTTTCTAGGTTTGTTATTTTTTTATCTACTGTAGAAAGGAAATTAGCGATTTTCTTTTGTTCTTCTAAACAAGGAAGATTGATAGAAATGTTTTCTAAATAAGAATAATATAAGTTAGAAACATTGCCACCTTCTACAAGTCTGGCAAATTTATATTTCATTGTCCCATTAAACATATAACTTATAAACAATGGATTATTTTTTGTATTATAAACAGAAATCATTTCACCTATTGCAACATCTTTAAAAGGAAGATAACAGCATTTACAAAAATCAAGAGGTTCTTCACCAACACGGGGAACTAAAACCTCATTACCTGTACTAAATTTTAAATTTTCTTTAGGAATATTAGTGTAGGAATAGATTTTTTTTACAATAATGTTATGAGTAGTATAAAGTTCTCCATATCGAACGCATGGAGTAGTTGCCGTATCTGTAATAGACCATTTAGGCGCGCTTTTACCATAGTAAAAATAGCCACTTTTACCTATTGTTGAATTAACCCAATTCGGATAATCATTGTCATTATTATCTTTAAATCTTAATTTTGGTATATTCATTATTTTAACCCCAATTCATGGAAGTATTTGTCTAATTCTTCATCAATATTTTGGCTTTCGTTTTGGAGTTTGGTCAATGTGGCAAATTCTGCTTGTAGGTCTACTGGTTCTTCTTCTTCAAATGTATCTACATAACGAGGAATATTGAGGTTATAGTCGTTTTCTTCGATTTCTTCGATAGTGGCAACATGAGCATATTTTTCTACATCTTGGCGGTTTTTATATGTTTCGATAATTTTATGGATATGTTCATCTGTGATGAGGTTTTGATTTTTGCCTTTGTCGAATTCTTTGGAAGCATCAATAAATAATATATCTTTATTTGGACGATTTTTCTTGAAGACTAAGATACAAGTCGGAATACTTGTGCCATAGAATAAGTTTGCAGGTAAGCCGATGACTGTATCGAGATAGTTGTAATCACGGATAATTACTTTGCGGATTTGTTCTTCAGCGGAGCCACGGAATAATACGCCATGTGGCAATACTACAGCCATAGTGCCGTCTTCATCTAAGGAGTTTAACATATGGCAGACGAAGGCAAAATCTGCTTTGCTAGAAGGTGCGAGTTTGCCGTAAGGGCTGAAGCGTTCGTCTTCTAAGAATTTTTTATCAGCAGACCATTTGGCAGAATATGGCGGATTGGCTACGACTGCACTGAATTTTTTATCCATGAAAGCAGGTTCTTCAAGTGTATCGCCATTTGCTATTTCAAAATGTTGATATTGAATATTGTGTAAAAGCATATTCATGCGAGCAAGGTTATAGGTAGTTGCAGTTTTTTCTTGTCCGTAGTAATAAGTAACTTTAGTTTCTTTGCCGACACGAAGAAGAAGCGAACCACTACCGCAACATGGATCGTATACGGAGAATAATTTATCTTTATTTAAGGTTACAAGGCGAGCTAAGATTTTGGATACTTGTTGTGGTGTATAGAATTCGCCAGCTTTTTTGCCTGCTGTCTGGGCGAACATGCCTATTAAATATTCGTATGCATCACCGAGTACATCAATTTCGGCATTATCAAAATCTAAATCAAGATTGTCTATACTAGCTAATACTTTGCCGATTACTTGGCTACGTTCTTTGACATCTTTGCCGAGTTTGGTGGATTTTAAATCCATATCATCAAATAAACCTTCAAAATCATGCTGGCTTTGTGTACCGAGTGATGACTCCGAAATGGCAGAAATGGCTTTGTCGAGTTCTTCAATATCGAAGCTATTTGTTTCTTTTAAGACTTTAGTGAAGTGAGAAAATAAGTATTGTGGTGCGATAAAGTAACCAAGAAATTCAACAATATCAGAACTAAAATCGTTTCTTACATCTTCATCATTATCAGCATAGAAATCTTCAAAAGAGATATTATCTTCTTTTAATAATAAATGAGCATTTTTTTCTACTTTTTCAGATAGATAGCGGTAAAAGATTAATCCTAAGATATAAGATTTGAATTCGTAAGCTTCCATACTACCACGCAAATTATTTGCCATGTCCCAAAGTGTAGAATGAAGTTGCGCTTGTTGTACTTTTTGAATATCAGAAGTTGACATAAAAATCCTCCTAAAAATAAAATGATGTTCATTTCTTTTATGGTAAAGAAACGAACTAAAGAAAATTATTATAGATAAAATTTTAATTTAAAAATACAAAAAAGTAATGTATTATATTTATTTGTTCATTTCTTTGGTGACAAAGAAACGAACCAAAGAAATCACCCGCTCACGCACTTTTTACTTTGACAAAGAT
>OOCM01000677.1_pt1 | contig 31911 bp, 19 predicted proteins | sample 1671111 | NCBI WGS metagenome assembly OOCM01 (sample SAMN06348123, study PRJEB24527) | human gut metagenome | biome: human gut; feature: ankylosing spondylitis patient; material: feces | host: Homo sapiens | place: China | collected 2015-10 | reverse complement strand
TGCCGCCCCCCCGCCGCCGAGTGGCCGCAGGATTTCGACCCCGAGCGCATCTACCTGGCCTCCCGCCCCTCGCTGCTGCCGGAGGGCGACCGCTTCCTCTTTGAGTGGTGCAACGCCATCTGGATCGCCCCCGTCGCCGGCGGCACCGCCAAGGTGCTCCAGCACTCCGCGGGGCAGGACGCCTGGCCCATCGTCTCGCGCGACGGCAAGCGCTTCGCCTTCCAGTCCAACCGCGCCGGCGGCTGGCACGTCTTCGTCGCCGACATCGCCGAGGGCGCCGAGGCCCGCCAGGTGGGCTTCAACTCCGAGGGCGAGCGTCCCTACGGTTGGTCGCTCGACGACTCCGAGCTCCTATGCTTTGTCCTGCGCGACGACAACGGCTCGGTCTTCGACCAGGGCCGCCTCGCCTGGCTGCCCGTCGACAAACGCGCCGCCGAGCGCCGCCTCTTCGACGCGCCGGGCAACGACCCCGCCCTCTCCCCCGACGGGCGCCACGTCCTCTTCGTCCAAGAGGGCGAGGATCTCTACCGCAAGGGCTTCTTCGGCGAGAACGCCGCCCGCATTTGGTGCTACGACACGCAGACCCGCGCCTTCACCCTGGCCGTCAAGCACCCCACCGAAAGCCACTCCCCCATCTGGGCCCCCGACGGCAAGGGCTTCTACTACGTCTCCGGGCAGGGCGGCACCCAAAACATCTGGTGGCACGCCTTCCCCGGCGCCGAGGAGCGCCAGCTCACCTTCTTCAAGGGCGACAGCGTCATCGCCCCCACGCTCTCGGCCGACGGCCGCACGATGGTCTTCCGGCAGGGGCTGTGGTTCTGGTCCTTCGACCCCACGCGGCCCGGCGGCGCCCCCAAGCGCATCGACCTGGTGCCCGAGGACACCGGCCTGGCCCGCGTCAAGACGCGCCGCCGCTTCTACACCTCGCTCTGGAACAACGACTCCGAGGGCTCCCTCGCCGCCACCAGCGGCGGCATGGAGTTCGCCTTCACCGTCGGCGGGGACGTCTACGTCATGGACACCGTCCTGCGCGAGCCCCGCCTCGTCTACGGCGACTCCCGCACCCACGAGCGCGAGGTCGTCTTCTCCAAGGACGGCAAGCGCCTCTACATCCTCTCCGACCGCGGCGACGGCACCGCCCTCCTCCTCGCCGAGAAGGCCCGCCCAGACCACTTCTGGTGGGAGAACGCCGACTTCCCCGTCCGCGCCCTCCTCGACACCCCCGTCCGCCGCACCCTCCTCTCCCTCTCCCCCGACGGCAAACGCCTCGCCTGGGTGGAGGACAACTGCCGCCTCGTCGTCGCCGACGCCGAGGGCAAGACCATCCGCACCATGCCCCAGGTCAAGGCCGTCAACACCTACGACTGGTCCCCCGACGCCCGCTGGCTCGTCGCCTCCCTCCAGGACGACTACGCCAACAGCGACATCTGGCTTCTGCCCATCGACGACCCCGCCGCCAAACCCTACAACCTCTCCCGCTCCTTCACGTGGGACGGCGTCCCCGCCTGGTCCCCCGACGGCAAGCTCATCGCCTGGAACGGCCAGCGCGTCGGCTCCGGCTCCAACCTCTTCTACGTCTGGCTCCGCCGCCACGACGAGGAGGCCCTCAAGGCCCAGAACTACCGCAAAGCCATCGAGCACATGGGCCTCAAGCTCGCCGACCGCCCCGAGACCTCCCAGATGCTCGGCGCCGCCCCCCAAAAAGACGACCCCGCGCCCGACGCCAAGGAGGCCGACGCCCCCACGCCCCCCGAGCCCGTCGCCATCGACTTCGAGGACCTCCACGCCCGCGTCCACGCCCGCCCCATCCCCGCCCTCGGCGCCCCCACCTTCGCCCCCGACTCCCGCCGCGTCCTCTTCCCCGCCACCATCGGCGGCCGCGCCGGCACCTACAAGATCACCATCCCCGACGCCGCCGAGCCCCGCTTCCTCAAGGCCCGCTGGGGCTACCCCGTCGGCTGGTTCGGCAAAGGCGACGACCCCAAGACCCACGACCGCCTCGTCATGATCACCTCCGACGACAAGATCGGCACCCTCGACGAGACCTACGACTTCCGCGTCTACCAAACCCTCTCCATCCCCGACTACCAGGAGCTCGCCTTCCTCACCGCCTGGGGCATCCTCCGCGACGAGTTCTACGACGCCAACCGCCACGGCGCCGACTGGGAGGCCGTCCGCCGCAAATACCAGGCCCCCGCCCGCTTCGCCCCCAGCCGCTCCGTCTTCGACCGCATCATCCACGCCCTCAACGGCGAGCTCAACGCCTCCCACCTCGGCTTCTACCCCGACTCCGGCTCCCGCAAGGAATGGGACCGCTCCGCCTCCCTCCAGGCCTGGGAGCCCGTCACCTCCCACCTCGGCATCCAATTCGACCAAAACTACACCGGCGACGTCGGCTGGATGGTCCGCCGCGTCATCCCCGGCGGCCCCGCCGACTCCGACCAGATCGGCCTCAAGCCCGGCGACCTCATCGTCTCCATCGACGGCGAGCCCATCCGCAACGGCATGGACCCCACCCTCCTCCTCAACGGCCCCCGCCCCGGCAAATACATCCTCGAGGTCCGCTCCGGCGACGCCACCCGCAAGGTCTACGTCGAGGCCATCACCTACGCCCAAGCCCGCGAGCTCCTCGTCAAAGCCCTCTACCAAGACCGCCGCGACTACGTCCACCGCCGCTCCGGCGGCGCCTTCGGCTACATCAACATCGCCAAGATGAACAACGACGAATACAACCGCTTCGAGCGCGAGACCTTCGCCGAAGGCTTCGACAAGGCCGGCATGATCATCGACGTGCGCGACAACACCGGCGGCTTCACCGCCGACCGCGTCCTCAACATCCTCGGCGCCCAGCGCCACTCCTGGTCCGTCCCCCGCCACGGCAACCCCGCCTACCTCGCCGGCTACTGGGGCCGCCCCGTCTTCGACAAACCCATCGTCGTCCTCTGCAACCAGAACACCGTCTCCAACGGCGAGATCTTCTCCCACGCCATCAAGCAGCTCGGCCGCGGCAAACTCGTCGGCGTCCAGACCCAAGGCGGCGTCATCGCCACCAGCGACCGCCCCCTCCTCGACCTCGGCAAGTTCCGCCACCCCCACTACGGCTGGTACACCCTCGACGGCACCGACATGGAGCTCCACGGCGCCCTCCCCGACGTCGTCGTCGAGATCACCCCCGCCGACACCGCCGCCGGGCGCGACCCCCAGCTCGACGCCGCCATCGACGTCCTCCGCGCCGAGGTCGAGGCCTACCAGAAGAACCTCAAGCCCTTCATCCCCAACACCTTCAAATGGGATTGGAACCCATGATGACCCTCACCCTCCTCCACGCCAAGCTCCACCACCTCCGCGTCACCCAGGCCGACCGCGACTACCTCGGCTCCCTCACCATCGACGAAGACCTCATGGACGCCGTCGGCCTCCGCCCCAACGAAAAGATTCTCGTCGCCAACCTCGACAACGGCCAGCGCCTCGAGACCTACGCCATCCCCGGCGTCCGCGGCACCCGCATCGCCTGCCTCAACGGCGCCGCCGCCTACATGGGCAAAATCGGCGACCGCCTCATCGTCATGGCCTTCGCCCAAGTCCCCGAGGCCGAGGCCGCCGCCCACCAACCCAAGGTCGTCCGCCTCGACGCCGACAACCGCATCGTCGCCAAGGCCTACTGAGCCCGCCCCCTCGCCCGCGAAAGCCCCGGCCCCGCGCCGGGGCTTTTTCGCCCCAATCCTACTGCCTAGAAGGCAACTTCCCGTGTGGGCGGTTCGCGACAAAGTGGTTGAAGTGTTCACCTGATGGGTGTATACTAAGGCCAAAGTGAGGATGAGGTTGGTGAAAGGTTTGGCATGAAGGCGTGGCTGTGCATATTGTCGCGGGGCGACGCGGCGGAGCCGGCGTATGACGACCTTTACCCGGGGGATGGCTCGGTGTGGCGGTTTTACGCCACGGACGTGACGGGGCGCCTGGGGGAGTTGGTGTCGCACACGGACGCGCGGGAGTTGCTGGCGACGTTGCAAAAGGGGGGCGGGCAGCCGCGGGCATATGTGTATGCCTTCGTGAACGGGGATTGGGGGCTGAGGACGCCGGAGGGGTTGGAGAAGACGCGCGAACTGATGGAGAGCGACGACGGGTTCGTCACGCAGGCGCACACCTTGACGCGCAAGAACGGGAAAACCCTTGAGCGGGAGGTGGATACCTACGAGGAGGCGCAATGGGGCTTCGTCAAGGTGCGTTCGGAGGAGGGCGAGGGGGCGGCCTCGCGTTGGAGGGAGTGGGAGTATTATTTCAAGACGGACGCGGCGGTCGGCGCCTACAAGGGCAAGGAGAGGACGTGGTACGCGCCGGACGACGCGCGCCCCTTTTACGCGAGGCGATTGGCCTCGGTGTGCAATGAGGACGGGTCGCTCCGAGTGTATGATTATCGCGTGGAGGATGAGCGTTGGGTTGAGACGGTGACGGCGCTGCACGAGCAGGCGCCCGAGCCGGTCTCGGGGAGGACGACGCGGAGCGCCACGGTCTATGACCGCGTCGGCAACGTGGTGGAGCGTAACCAGGAGGCCTTCATCGATGGCGCGTGGCGCCTCATCGACCGCACGGTTTATGAGTACGACATTGAGGGGCTCGTCATCAAGGAGACGGACTTCGCGGGCCGCGAGACGGTGAGCGTCTGGGGCGACGCGTGTTGCGGGAAGGTGTCGGAGACGTTGTCCGACGGCACGCGCCGCACCTTCGCTTACGACGGGGAGGGGAATCTCCTTTCGCAGACGACGCTCGGGGCTGGGTCGCACACCCGTCACCTATCGGCGGGATGACCTCGGGCGGGTCATTCGTGTGGAGCGGGAGGGGCTGAACCCGGAGATCACGGACTACGACATCCTGGGGCGCGTGGTGCGCCGGGTGGACGTGCGCGGCGGCGTGACCACGATCGCCTATGGCCCCGATGAATGCGTGGTGACCAACACCACCCCGAATCTCGCCACGCGCATCGTGCGGAAGGACGCCCGCGGGCGGACGCTTGCCGTCGAGGGCACCGCCGTGCGGCCGCAGGTCTTCGCCTACGGCCCGCTGTGGGAGCGCGTGGCGACGGGCGCGCGTTGGGAGCGGACGGAGCGGAACCTGCTCGGGCAGGTCGTCCGCGAGGCGCGTCCCGGCGCGAACGGCGCCACGTTGGAGACGCTGGCGGTCTATGATGCCTATGGTCGCATGGCGCAGATCACGGCCGCGGGTCAGCCGACGCAGACCTTCGCCTACGCTGCCACGGGCGAGCAGACCGCCCTCATGCAGTCCGTCGGCGAGGTGTGGCGGAAGCGAGAGAGCGAGACCGACTATCTCCTCCGCGAGGGCGAGGTGTGGCAGCGTCAGGCCACCACGCAGTCTTGCTCCGACGTGGACATTGCTCCCCTGACGCAGCAAACCTTGACGCGGCTCTCGGGCCTTTCGCTGGAATGCTCCTTTGAGAGTGAGAGCGTCTGCCCGCGCGGGAACATCACGCGCACGTACGGCACGGACGCCGAACGTGTCACCGTCTATCCTTCCCGTACCAATCCCGAGATTGCGCGCTACGCCTTTGGGAACCTCGTGGAGACGGTGGACTCCGCGTGCGTGACCAATCGCTTTGAGGTCGACGCCCTCGGGCGTCAGGTCGCCACCGTGGACGGTCGCGGCAACCGCACCGTTTACGCTTACGACGCGAAGAACAATCTCGTCTCCGCCACCGACGCCGTCGGCGCGGTAACGTCTTATGGTTACGACGTGATGGGGCAGACCGTCGCCGTCACCAATGCCCTCGGCAATGTGACGGTCTACGAATACGATTTGCGGGGCAACAAGACCTACGAAGGCGGCGCCACCTATCCTGTGCGTTACACCTATGATGTCTTCGGCAACAAAACCTCGATGACTACCTATCGCAACGAGGCCTCCGGTGTGGGCGACACCACCACGTGGACGTACGACGAAGCCTCCGGCGTCCTCCTCTCCAAAACCTATGCTGACGGCAAGGGACTGACCTACATCTACACCGACGACGGCAAATTGTCCACCCGCACCAACGCCCGCGGCATCGTCACCACTTATACTTACGACGCTTGGGGCCAACTCCTCTCCGTGGACTACGCCGACGCCACCCCCGACATCGCCTACGCCTACGACGCAATGGGCCGCCAAACCTCCGCCACCGACGCCGTCGGCGCCACCACCTTCACCTACGACGCCACCGGTCAGCTCACCTCCGAGCAGGTCTCGGGCCTCTATTCCAAGACCCTCACCCGCCATTGGGATGCCTTCGGTCGGAACATGGGCTATTCCGTGGATGGCGACCGTAAACAATCCATTGCCTATGACCCCGCCACGGGGCGTATTTCGGAGTCCGATGGCTTCAAGTGGACGTATTTGCCAGGAACGAACCTCAAATCTTCCCTTGCTTATCCCAACGAAGATGTGGTCACGTGGAGTTACGAACCCCATCGCGATCTCCTTACCGCCGTCACTAACGCCACCTATTCCACTTACGTCTACACCAACGACCTTCTCGGCCGCCGTACCTCGAAGAACGACGAACAGTACGGTTACAACATCCGTAATGAACTTATCTCTGCCAACGAAGTCTCTTATGCCTACGACGACATCGGAAATCGCACGACCGCCGAAGGCAAGACCTACACCGCCAATAATCTCAACCAATACACGAAGATTGACGGTTTCGTGCCGGAGTACGACGCCGACGGCAACCAAACCCTCATCCAGACCGAGACCGGCGTTTGGTCGGTCGTCTATAATGCCGAAAACCGCCCCATCCGCTGGACGCAGGGCGACACGGTCATCGCCATGGCCTTCGACCACCTCGGTCGCCGTGTCGAAATGCGCACGGTGAAGGATGGGGAAGAGGCCCTCCAACGTTTCGTCTACGACAACTACCTCTGCGTCCAGCAACTTCGTGGTACCGACAACACCCTCTTCCAATCCTACGTTTGGGATCCCACGGAACCCATCGCCACACGCCCGCTCGTCTTTCTCCCTACTTCAGGCGAAAAAGCCTACTATTTTCACGACGGCAACAAAAACGTCTCCGACCTTGTTTCTTCTTCTGCCCCTCTCATCCACTACAGCTACACTCCATTCGGTTCCCTCTCCGCCTCCGCTTCCTCTGGGAACCCCTTTGGTTTCTCATCTGAAATGTACGATGATGTCCTTGATCTCATCTATTATAATCATAGGCATAATATCCCGAGGTTCGGTCGCTGGCTGTCTCGCGATCCTCTCGAGGAAATCGTTTCCGAACATAACGTAAAGCCTTACTTGTTTTGTCGAAACGCTACCGTCAATCAGGTGGACTGGCTAGGGTTAGTTTTCGAAATTGTTTATGTAACATCAGATGGTTGTGATTCGCTTACCCTGCCTAGTGGCGGATTGACAAAAGATGTAATTGAGTTGTTGAAAGAAATAAAGGAGCGCGATGGGAAAATTTGCAAAATCCATTGTGGCGGGCATGGAACGGCTAGCGGTAATTCCATGACAATCAACGATGTTATTGGTGGGAAAGGGATTTTTAAACATCCAACGCCTGGAACGCTTGATATTTTTTCTACAGGGGAGAGTTTGGTATTGGTTGAATATGTGGATAGCGGAAATCCGAGGACGCCAAGTTTGAAGCGAACAGATATAACTTCCCTTGTAGAAGATTTGGTAGAGGATGGCACCATAATTGATTTCAATGCGTGTAATACAGCGAGTGACGATGATAATTTAACAAAACGCACTTCTGAAACTTTCCCTAATGTGACAGCGACAGGTGTCATGGGATATGCGCTTGGATGGTCTTTTGGAAAAGAGCCATGGAAATGGTTGCAAACTCTTTTTCAACAACGAAAAACGTATCAAGGGGGAATTGAACAATGAGATTGAAGATAATGATTCCCGTGCTTAGGATTTTTCTATTGGTGATTCTTTTGGGTGGGTTGCTATTGTATAAGGCGATAGGGTTGTGCGTGCCTATCAACAAAGATCGCCTTGTGAAATGTATGCAGCGTGAGCGGTTAGGGAAATCAGTGCAAGGGCAAACTTTACTATTCTCATGGGGCTTTTTTTATTTTATCTCATGGGATACGCATTGGTTAAGAGTGAGAATGTTTAATCTATTTGGTATTTATTGTTGTTCGACCACTGTGGAGATGAATGATTTTGTTTTTCAGAAAGTGAGCCAATGATGTTTCGTTATTTTGTTTTGCTCATTGCTTTTATCATTATCTATACATTTACATTAAAACCCATGGAAAACGCAGTGTGTTGTATGGTGGCGATGGATGTGTATTCCAAACTCCAGGTTATCATGAATCAGGGCAAAGGTTTTGAGAAATGAAGAGGCGTGTCCGTGGAATATTTTGTGCAGCGGCCATTGGCTCTCCTTAAATAATATGTTTGTCGATAAAGACAAGTCGTGTGACGCAAGAATTAATCGTGTATTCATAAGACCTATAATATGGTTGTGATCAGAGGACTACGATATCATGGGCAAGCATGCCATACAGGATGTCTTATTTGCATTACCAATGTCTTCAAGCAATTACATGACGATTGGCGGGTTTGTGCCGGAGTACGACGCCGACGGCAACCAGACACTCATCAAGACCGGGATCGGTGTTTGGTCGGTCGTCTACAACGCAGAGAACCGGCCCGTCCGCTGGCAGTCCGGCGACACGGTCATCACGATGGCCTTCGACCGACTTGGCCGCCGTGTGGACTATTGCGAGACGTACGCCGGTCAGGTCGTCACGCATTTCCGCTTCGTCTACGACAACTTCCTCTGCGTCCAACGGTTGGACGTCGCCAACGACAACGCCGTCCGCACCGAGTTTGTGTGGGACTCCACCGAGCCCATCGCCACGCGCCCGCTCGTCATGCGCGCCAAGAACTGGGGCCTCAACCTCTTTTACACTCACGACGGCAACAAGAACGTCTCCGAGGTCTTCTACCACGCCCTTCAGAATGGACAAGGCCACATTCATCAGAACCTTGACGGAGGAACGTTGTGAAGATTTCCGCTTGCGCTTGGCCATGAAGACCGAGGGCGAACTGAAGGTGACGCGGATTGCCCCCCCCCCTTGATGAGGACGACGTGGATTTGTTGGTGGAGTTTGAGGGTACCCCCACGAATGCTAAGTGGGCATCGACCAAGCCCACGAGGTGCGCAAGCTCATCGAGGCGGAACCGAAGGTCGCCTTGGACTTCGTTGAGATGGTTCCTCGGCGAAGCGTCCGCAATGGAAGCGTTGGCTTCCACTCCGCCCTTGCTTGGTTCCGCCTAAGTTAACCTTGCTAACACGGCAACCGGGGGAAGGGTGACCTCCCCTTTTCGTTTTCCGATCTCCCATCCCTTTGGCACACGGCTCGCCCATCGCAAGTGAGCCGAGAAGGGATGTCGCGTCTTTTTAAGGCTCCGTGAAACAATCGATTGCTTTTGTTGGCGGTTTATGATTCACGCAACATGCGCTCGGCTCATAAGTGCCACGTCCATTATGGTGTAGCCGCGCTGTAATAACCAGTACTTTATTCGGTTATGTGAAGATTGCTGTTGAACACTTGCAAGAGAGGTGGTATCCTTCAAATATGAAGTTGCGGCTTATCATTCTATTAAGCGTGTTGCTGTTGGGGGCGTGTCTGTGGTGGTTGTGTCCGCGCGGCGAGGTCGTGGCCCAGCAAACCTTGCCACGCCCGAGTGAGGTGAACGCGCAGCGAGAAACCCAACTTACGTTGCGTCCGCAAGAGGTGCCGGTGGTCTCAACGCGCGTTGAAGAGCCGGTGGTGGAGGTGTCGCACTTGGTGAAGGTGGCGATTGGGGCGGATGAGGCGACCGCGCGGCGGTATGTGGCGCGCTCGGAGGCGGTGTGGAAGTTGGGGAAGGATTTGCCGGATGAGGCGGTGGAGGCGCTTTTGGCGTATCTGCGTTCCACGGAGGACGTGTTGCGCGAGGAGCGGGTGGATGCGCTGAAGAATGACATCATGAATGTGCTTCGTGCGCAAAAGCGGGTGTCGCCGCAACTCTCGGAGACGTTGATCGCCATGTTTGACTCGCAAGCGTATGGGGTGGCGATGTTGGATTATTGCATTCAGCACCTCGGCGCCGTGCAGGAGGCAAGCGCCGACGAGGAGGAGCGCTCGCGTATCTATGCGTGTCTGCAACGTGCCACACGAGTCCCGGGTGCTTCCTATGCGGGAACGGCCCTGATCGCTTTATTGCATACGCCGCACGAGGATGATGACATGCGGCATTTTGTGAATGAACGCGTGGCGGCGTTGCTGTATGCCGAAGACTCGCACGAGGCGGCAAAGGTGACGGCGACTCAAATTGCCGCCGAGCGGGGTTACGCCGAGTTGCTCCCGGTCATTCGACGTATGGCCACGGACGAGTCGTTGCCCTTGACGCAACGTGTCGTCTCAATCGGCGCGTTGGGACGCTTTGGGTGTCCCGAGGATATTGAGTTTTTGGAGAAACGCGTCGTTCCCGGCGCGAATCCTCGTCTTTTGCCCGCCGTGGAAGCGGCATTGAAGCAGTTGAAACAGGCAACCAAGGAGCCACGATGAAGAACTGGATGTGCGCAGGCGTGTTGTTGCCGATGGTCGGTTGGGCGCAACTGACGGTTTCGCCGGAGGTTACGGACTTTGGCAAAGTGGTGCAGGGCGAACGCCCCTCCGCCGTCGTGACGGTGGCTAATCCCACTTCGAAGCCCATTGTCATCCGCGATGTCATTCGCACGTGCTCTTGCGCGGACTTGGTGTTGGAGAAGCGGACAATCGCGCCGGGGGAGAAGGTGAAGGCGACCTTTGTCTTGGACAGCAACGTCTTCGACGGGCCGTTCCAAAAGACCTTTTTCTTGCGCACGGAGGGCGGCCCCTCCGCCGCCGCCACGGTGAAGGGGGACATTCGTCCACGTTGGAAGGTTGAGCCAGGCACGGAAATCGCCCTCAAGGAAGGCGAGACGACCGCGACCTTCAAGGTCATCCCTTTGGACGGCGAGGGGGCGGAGCCGATGGTCGCCACCTTCACGCCGCCGAAAACATTGTCGGTGGGCTACCATCAGTGGAAGGTCGCCGTGTGGCCGGATGTCACAGCCGAACAGCCCGTCTATCTCACGGTATCCAAGCGTGTCGGCACCCCATGGGTGACGGTGCCGCGTTCGCTCTTCATCAACGAAACGGAGAAGGATCTCTCACTGGTCGTTTACTTGAAACCCGACACCCTCGCCGGCGCGATGGATCCCAGGGTCAGAACCATCGATCCTGCCTCCATCGCCGTTTCCCCTTTGCGCGACGGCATGACCCTCACCCCCGCCGGTCCCGCCACCTCCCAAGGCATCCCGCTCCGCCTCTCCATCCCCAAAGAGCACCTCGGCTCTTGGAAGACCCCAAAGACCTTCGTCTTCTCCATCCCCGGCCACGGCACCGCAAGCCTCTACCTGAAGAGCAAGATTATGAAATAAGACCGCAGCCTTTGCTGGACATTTCCGAGAATAGGGTATATACTATTCTTAGAGTTGTTTTTGGAGAGGGTTATGCGATCTATCAAGTACGCGGTGTGCCTTTTGTCCTTGTGTTCCGCGATGACGGCGTCGGCGGTCGCGGAGTCGTTGTCGTTGGATCTGACCTCCACGGATCGGTCGGTGATCTTGCCGGCATGGGTGGTGGAGGTGGCCACGGAAGGGGCGGTGACGGAAGCCGGGTTGCCGCTGCCGGCCGACTCAGGGTTGACGTTCGCCGTGGACAGGGAAAAGGCGCCGTGTCGTTTGGCGCTCACCGTGGCGGGGACGAGTGAGCAGCCGCTGTTGCTGAACGGTTACGCCGTTTCCGGCGAAGGGGAGGGGGAGACCGTGACCCTGTGCGCGTCGTGCCTGCTCCCGTTTCAGGAGGCCGTGACGCTCGATTTTTCGGAGGAGGCGTGGGCGACGGCCTCGGTGTTCGTGTTGCTCCCGCAGCAGGAGGCCGTTCTGACGGCGCTTGCCTTGGCCTGGGAGACGGAGGATCTGCCGGAGACGGAAGAGGCCGACGCGGCTGGGTCGGGCTTGGGTGACGGGGTGGGGGACGCGGACTCGGGGCCGGAGGTCGTTTGGGTGGAGGCCACGTCGCCTTCGCGCGACTGCCCGCTTTCCTCCCCGCGGGCGGACGAGACGCCGATTCCGTTGATGCCGACGGATCACGTGACGCTTCGGGCCTCTGCCTTTCATCCCTTCGCGTCCAAGACCTTCGGGGTCGCCGCCACCGCCACCGGCACCTCACGCACCGACGAGGGCGCCCTCCGGTTCCGCGGCAGCGATGCCCGCGTGGTGCTTGGGCAGCCCGCCGCGCTGGATTTCGGCGACGAGGCCCCCTGTGCCGTCTCCGCCTGGATCCGTCCCGAAAAGAAGGACGGTGTCCGCAATATCGTCGCCCGCGGCTTCATTTCCTCCCCCAAGCGTGAGCTGTACCTGCGTTTCCGAAACGGCAACCTGCAGTTCGGGTGGTGGTGTGACTGGGGCGAGGCGGCGGCGCAAGCGCCGTACACGCCCGCGTTGGGGACATGGACGCACGTGATGGGCGTCTTCGACGGTTCGGCCTATATCCTGTATATTAATGGGCAGGAGGTCGCACGGAAAACGTCCAATCTCAAACCGGTCTCGTTCAACGGCGATTGGGCGATTGGGCGTCATGCCACGTCCGCGCAGCGTTTCTTTTACGGCGACATCGCCGAGGTCTCCTTCTATCAAGGCGTCGTTTCGCCCGAGGCCGTGGCGCTTCTGGCCCAAAGCCGCGCGCAGGGCATTTCCGAAGCCTCCGTGCGCGGCATCTGGTCATGCGGCGACCGATTTGTCGTTTTGGCCGACACGACGCCGCCGGAGCTGAACGTTCCCGACGACAAGACCTTGCCCGCGCCGCAGGACGATCTCTCGACGGGGACGCACGGCACGGCCACCGCCGCGGACGCCGCCTCCGCCGAGGTCGTCGTCACCCCCGTCGACGAAGGGCCCGCGTTCGTCACCCAAGCGGATGGCACGGTGCGTTATCGCCTCGTCCGCCATTGGGTGGCCGAGGACGCCTCGGGCTTGGAGACCGTTTCCGACCAGACGCTCGACCTCTCTGACACGGTGCCCCCGGTTTTGACGCTTCCCGCGAATGTCGCCGTTACCCAGCGCCAAGGCATCGCGCCGGAGGTCACGGGTTTGGCCACCGCCACGGATAACTCCGGCATGGAGCCCACCGTCTCTTGGCACGACGTGGACGATTCCTCGCTTGGGCTTTCTTTGCGATGGCAGACGACCGAGCCAGTGGCGTTGTCGTCCACGGAAAAGACGGGTCTTCTCCTTGGCTCCAAAGGGGCTCTGAACGCCACGCGCCCCTATACGCTGCTGGCCAGAATTAAGCCTTCGGCCGTGATGAAAACCTCCGGTGGCGACCATACAATCATTGCGAAGGAGTATGTCGGCGGCAAGGAAATCATTTTCCGCGTGGAGAAGGGGAAATACCAATTCGGATTTAACTTTGGCTCCAATCAAGTGGCTTCGATGGCGATTCCCGATGAGGATTTCGGCGCATGGGTGACGCTGGTCGGCGTCTATGATGGCCGGCTTCTCCACCTTTATCGGAATGGCACAGTGATCGCGCAGACAACGCCTGCGCAGAGGCCTGTCGATTATGAGGGAGATTGGGCGGTGGGGTATAATCCGGCCTTCCCTAATCGGCAGTTTTTGGGGGAGATTGGGCAAACTATGGGATGGCAACGCGCCCTCTCCGCTCGGGAAGTGGCGGTGGTGACGGCGCTTGCGGAAACGGATAACGTCGTGATTGAGGCGTTTGAGACCGTTTCGACATTGTCGCAAGGGTTGGTTCGCCAGGAAACCGACACGCTCGAGTTGAGTGCCAACGAGGGAGGCCTCCTTTTGGGGGACACGGATTTCTTGGATGAGACGCAACCTTACACCGTGTCTGCGGTCATTTGTCCGGACATTGCGATGAAAACTTCCGGCGGTGACCATACCATCGTCTCCAAGGGGCATGTGGGGGGCAAGGAAGTCATTTTCCGCATAGAGAAGGGGAAATATCAATTTGGTTTCAACAACAGCGGCAATCGCATTGTGTCCGTTGCGGTTCCGGAAGAGGATTTTGGAAATTGGGTCACATTGACCGGAACCGTGGAGGGGCGTACGATCCGCCTGTATCGGAATGGGAGCCTGTTGGCACAGAAAACCGTGATGGTCGCCCCTGCCGCTTATACGGCGGCGTGGGCCATTGGTTACAACCCCACCGTTGCCGGGCGACGTTTCATCGGAAAGATTCGGGATGTGGCCGTTTGGGCTCGGGCGCTCTCCGCGGAGGAATGTTGGCGCCTGGGGATGTTGTCCCATGAGGCGTTCGCCGCCCTTGCCGAGCCCGCCGACCAGGGGCGTCTCCGCACGGTCGTGCGCGCGTGGACGGCCACCGACCCGTTTGGTAACGTGGCCTCGGGTTCCCAGACGCTGACCGTTTCCGGCGCGTACGCCGATCCCGATGGGGACGGCCTCTGCGATGTCTTGGAATTGGAGGCCCACGGCACGGATCCCGACGCCGCCGACACGGACGGGGACACGCTCAGCGATGGCGAGGAGGTCTTCCTGCATGGCACGTCTCCCCTGCTGGCCGATACCGATGGCGACCGCTTGCCCGATCCCTGGGAGTTGCGCTACGGGTTTGACCCGCTGCGGGAGGGCGAGACTTTCCTCGATCCGGACGCCGACGGGTTGGCCAACGTCTCGGAGTGGCAGGCGGGCACGAATCCCCTTGTCGCCGACACGGACGGCGACGGCCTCAATGACGGGATGGAGACGCTCTCCGCCCACTCCGACCCCTTGACCGCCGACATCGACGTCTCCGCCCCCACGCAACGGGGCGAGGAGGCCCAGGGTGCCGCGTTCGTCGGTGCCACCGGGACATGGGGCGTCTCGGGGGCGCTGGTTCATGCCCGCGAGCGTTCGGGGTCGCTGACCTATCGCCTCTCGGTGCCCTCGCCGGCCCCGCAGGTCTTGGCCGTCAGGGTGGAGCAACACAACGAGCTTACCGATCAAGAGACCTTTGACTTGTCGTTGAAAATCGACGGCCTCTTCATCGCCCGATTCCCCGTCTCTGCGCCGAAGGGGACGCCGACGGAGGCGCTCTTCTTCCTGCCGGTGCTTGAACCCGGCGAGCACACCTTCACGCTGGCGTGGCACAACTGGCGCGCCAACAGTTTTGTGGCCGTCCATGGCCTGCGCTTCTTGGATTTTGGCGGCCCCGATGCCGACGGCAACGGACAGCCCGATTGGCAGGATGCCCGCACCGAAAACGCCACCGCCGTGGAGCCTCTGCCGGAGACGAGCCTCGTCTCCCCCGTCTGCGTCGAGGGCTCCGACCTGTGGCGCGACGTGCTGGAGATCCGCGCGGTCTATCCCGAGACGGACGCGGAAGGCGCGCCCGTGGAGGCGCTTGTCCCCGTCACCGAGACCATCGGCGAGGGGTTCTATGCCGACATCCCGCTCTCCCCATCCGGGGAGGCCGTCACCCTCACGCTGGATGACCGCCGGCAGGTTCACAGCTTCCTCGCGGCCTGGGAGGCCTTCGACGTCACCGCCGGGCTCACGGAGGAGGCCCCGCTCGCCATCCGCGAGGGCGACGCGCTCCGCCTTTTCGGCGGCGAGGGCGGGCAGTCGGTGCTGACCATCCAGAAGGCCGACCCGGCGGCGGACGCGTGGGTCGCCGTCACCAACCTGGTCTCCGACGTCGCCGTGCCCTACGCCTTCGAGGCGCCGGGGCTCTACCGCGTCGTCTCCGAGGATCCGATGGGCGGCGGCGTCAAGGGCGCGGCGACGGTCGAGGTGACGGCCTCGCGCTTCCCGCAGGAGGTCATCGCCCTGTGGCTGGGGAAAACGCGCACGTTGGCGTGCCCCGGCCTGTCGCCGACGGCCGTGCTGGACTACGACGCGGCCATGACCCTCTCCGCCGAACCCCGCGAGGCCGGGGGGCTCACCTTGTCGCTGGATGCCCGCCTCGACCGCCCCCATGGCATGGTCTCCCGTCTCGGGGAGGAGGGCCCCGTGCTCGACGCCGCACAAGTCCGCCCCGTCTGGGGCGACAACGGCGGCTACTACCGCGTGTTGCAACACTATGCCGACGGCTCCCAGCTCACCGAGGTCGTCCTCCAGCTCGGGGCCGTGCCGCCGGGGACGCGGGTCAAGCTGGAGATCTTCGTCGCGGGCGTGACCTTTGAGGACGGTACCCGCGTCAAGTGGCTCACCGCCGAGGACTTCGACGAATACGGCGTCTGCCGCCTCACCTTCATCCGCGGCGCGAACGTGAAGACCTCCGTCTGCCACCGCACCTACATTTATCAGGACGAGGCGCTTCTTGGCTCCAACAAGTGAACGGGAGGGATTGGCATGCATCTGAATCTGCGTTTTGGTTTTGGGTTTCTGTGGGTGCTTTTGGTGGCGACTCCCCTCTTTGCGGATCCGTTGCGCAATCCGCCGATTCGTGATTGCGACCCGACGAAGGACAAGGAGTGCATGTGCGATTCCGGGATCACCAAGATCACGAACGGGTGCGTGCAGATCACGCTGGATCTGGGGCGCACGTCGCGGATGTCGGGGGCGCGTCAGGTTTCCCTGAAGCTCTTGGAGATGGCCGCGACGCCGGAGATTTTCACGCCGGCCCATCTGAATCTGGTGTTGGGGTACACCTTCAAGTACGTGGGGAGCGACCGAACCAAGCGCAACGTCCCCCAGGAGGTGGTCTTTGCGGATTCCAACGGGGAGGCGATGACGTTCCGTTTCGCCGAGGGGTCTTCGTTGGCGGCATGCACGGCGCAGAGCTCCATGAATCAGTTGGAGCGGTTGCAGATGGTGGACGCGGAGGGATGGGCGACGGTGGAGGACCCGGCCTATTACGACCTTTACCCGGGTGATGGGACGGTGTGGCGGTTTTACGCCACGGACGTCACGGGGCGGTTGGGGGAATTGGTCTCCCACACGGATGCCCGCGGGAAGGTGACGACGCTGGCGGATTTCGGGGTGGAGGTCGTCCGCGGCTCCTATGGGCAGATCCGGCAGGTGTTGGCGCCATCGCGTTTGGCCGATGTGACGGTGGAGCGTGAGGATAAGTATGTGGTTTCGGTCTATCCCATCGTTGGGCGTCCGGAGATGGAGGAGGGGTTGTATGTCGTCCCGCAGACAGCGCCCGTCTATGTTTTGTCCATTGAGCGGGAAGCGGGAGACAACCATCGGCTTTTGGCGCGCCTGAAAAAAGGAACCGGCGCGTTCCGGGACTATCGGTACCGTTATCATCCGGATGTCTTCGATTGGGAATTGACCTTTCCCAATGGGAACGTCAGCGACAAGGCCATCATGCACGGCGAGAACGACGATGCCTCCTTGGAATCCATCCAGCGCACGGAGGATGGCACGCTTCTGACGTGGCAGAAGAGCTATTTCGAGGACTTTGGGTGGGGGCTCGTCAAGACAAGCAAGAAGGAGGGGCGCGAGGAGGGCCCGCAGCGCGTCACGACCTGGGACTATGTGATGGACGGCGCCAACCAGGGGCGCGTCGCCTCGACGACGGACTGGCGCGGGAAGACGGTGGCCTATGCCTATGACGATCGGGGGCGGGTGACCCGGGAGACGGAGGCGGGCGGCCTGCGCGAGACGGTCTACGCCTACGCGCCGGTCGCCCCGGACGATGTGCTGAACGCGGGGGCCGGTGTTGCCGCCGTGGTGAACGACACGCGCCCGCGGTGCGAGGTGAAGGTCGAGAAAGACCCCGAGACGGAAGCGATGGTCGAGGTCTCGCGGACGTACTTTGTCTATTCCCCGACGCAGGAGATCGTGGAGCGCGCCGCCACGGCGGGGGCGGCCTACGGCGCGGCGGGTGCCCTGCGCACCGTGAGGACGTGGTATGCGCCGGACGACGCGACGCCTTATTGTGCGGGCCGTCTGAAGTCCGTTCGTGATGAGGATGGCACGCTTCAGGTGTACACCTACGGTTTGGACGATGACCGTTGGATTGAAACCGTGACGCAGTTGCACGAGCAGGCGCCGGAACCGGTGTCGGGAAAGACCACGCGGAGTTCGGTGGTCTATGACCGCGTCGGCAATGTGGTGGAGCGCAATCAGGAGGCCTTCATCGATGGCGCGTGGCATTTCATTGACCGCACGGTTTATGAGTATGATATTGAAGGGCACGTCATCAAGGAAACCGACTTTGCGGGGCGCGTGACGACGACCGTTTGGGGCGGAAGTTGTTGCGGCAAGTCCTCCATGACGCTCCCTGACGGCACCCGCTTCACCTACACCTACGACGATGAGGGCCGCCTCATCGCCGAAACCAAGCTTGACCCGCTCCCTTGCACCACGCACTATAAATATGACGCCCTCGGGCGTGTGGTGAAGACGTGGAAGGATGGCCTCAATCCCGAAACGACCGCCTATGACGTCTTCGGGCAAGTGATTTCGCAAACCGACGTGCGGGGCGGCGTCACGCAGACCGCCTACAGCCTCGACGGCAACACCGTCACCACCACCTTCCCGAATGGCGGCACACAGATCCGCAGGACGGACGCGCTCGGCCGTCTTCTCGAACTCTCCGGCACCGCTGTCCAGCCGCAGGCGGTCACCTACGGCCCCCTGTGGGAGCGCGTCGCCACGGGAGCGCGTTGGCAAAAGACGGAACAGAATCTCCTCGGCCAGACCCTCCGCCAAACCCGCTCCGGGGCGAATGGTTCCACGCTGGAAACGTCGATGGCCTATGACAGTTATGGCCGCACAAGCCAAATCAGTGAGACGGGTCAGCCCGTGCAATCCTATGCCTATGATGTGATGGGCGAGCAAACCGCCCTCACGCAGACGGTCGGTGAGGTGTGGCGCAAACAGCAGAGCGAAGCGGAATATCTTTTGCGCGATGGCAACGTGTGGCGGAAGCAGACCGCCGTGCAGTCGTGCTCAGATACAAATATTGCGCCCTTGACGCAGACCGCCTACGCCCAACTCTCCGGTCTCTCGGTGACCAACACCTTCAATCAAGTCACCGTGGATATCCGCGGCAATGAGACCCGCACCTTTGGCAACGACACCCAGCGCACCACACAGGTGCCCTCCTGCTCGAACCCACAGATTGAGCGTTACGCCTTCGGCCAGTTGGTCGAGACGGTGGATACGGCCTGTGTGACCAACCGTTTTGAGTACGATGCGCTCGACCGCCGCGTTGCCGCCATTGATGGCCGCAACAACCGCACCGTTTCTGCCTACGATGCCAAGGGCAATCTCGTCTCCTCCACCGATGCCGTCGGCGCCGTCACGGCCTACGGTTACGACGTGATGGGGCAGACCGTCGCCGTCACCAATGCCCTTGGCAACGTGACGGTCTACGAATACGATTTGCGGGGCAACAAGACCTACGAGGGTGGCGCCACCTATCCCGTCCGCTACACCTACGATCTCTTCGGCAACAAGACCACCATGACCACCTACCGCAACGAGGCCTCCGGTATCGGCGACACCACCACGTGGACGTACGATGAGGCCTCGGGCGTCCTCCTCGCCAAGACCTACGCCGACGGCAAGGGCTTGACCTACACCTACACCAACGATGGCCGTCTCGCCACCCGCACCAACGCCCGCGGCATTGTGACGACCTATGCCTACGACGCTTGGAGCCAACTCCTCTCCGTGGATTACGCCGACGCCACCCCCGACATTGCCTACACCTACGACGCAATGGGCCGCCAAACCGCCGCCACCGACGCCGCCGGCGTCACCACCTTCACTTACGACCCCTACGGCCAGCTCATCTCCGAGCAGGTCTCGGGCCTCTATTCCAAGACCCTCACCCGCCATTACGACACCTTCGGCCGGAACGTGGGCTACAGCGTGGACAATGAGCGGAAACAATCCATTGTCTATGATTCCGCCACGGGGCGAATCTCCGAATCCGACGGCTTCAAGTGGACGTATCTTCTAGGAACGAACCTCAAATCTTCCCTTACTTATCCCAACGAAGATGTGGTCACGTGGACTTACGAACCCCACCGCGACCTCCTCACCGCCGTCACCAACGCCACCTACTCCACTTACGTCTACACCAACGACCTTCTCGGCCGCCGCACCTCGAAGAACGACGAGCAGTACGGCTACAACGTCCGCGACGAACTCATCTCCGCCGACGAGGTCTCCTACAATTATGACGACATTGGTAACCGTACCACCGCCGAGGGCAAGACCTACACCGCCAACAACCTCAACCAATATACCGCCATCGACGATTTCGCGCCACAATATGACGCCGACGGTAACCAAACCCTCATCAAGACCGAGACAGGCATTTGGTCAGTCAACTACAACGCCGAGAATCGCCCCATCCTCTGGGAACAAGACGACACCGTCGTCACGATGGTCTTTGACCGCATGGGCCGACGTGTCGAAATGCGAACAATGAAGGGTGGCGCAGAAACCCTCCAACGTTTCGTCTACGACAACTATCTCTGCGTCCAGCAACTTCGTGGCACCGACAACGCCCTCTATCAATCCTACGTCTGGGATCCCACGGAACCTATCGCCACCCGCCCACTGATCTTCCTTCCCGCCTCCGGTGTGCTCTCCTACTATTTCCATGACGGCAACAAAAACGTCTCCGATCTCGTGGATATCCACGGAAGCGTTCTCCACTATTCCTACACTCCTTTTGGACGAGACGTCCGATATATTTTCTCTAGAAGCGGTGTGCTCACAAGTGGAGGCGAGAAAGAAAATCCCTTTCTTTTTTCTTCCGAGTTTCATGACAACATACTAGGTGTCAACTACTACAATTATCGGCACTACAATTATCTTCTTGGTCGTTGGGGGAGTCGTGATCCTCTTTCTGAACGCGCCTCTATACATTTATATGGAATGGGAAACAATCAAGTTATAAATTATTTTGATTACCTTGGGGGAAAAGCACTAACAGCTTCTGACTGTGGTAATATTGTCGAACTTGTCAAAACAAAAAATAAGAAAATTCGTGAAATGTTCCAAGAGTTTTCCACAAGAACTACGAATGCTGGAGAACCATGTCTCCCTCCAACAATCCAATGCGAATGTTGTAAAAATGAAAATGGTAAAAAAGATTCAAACAACTTTAGCCCAAACAAAAATTCAATTCGCCTTTGCTATAACAATGCGAAATCAGCCACCTCACTGATTGAAAGCATTGCCCATGAACTAACACATGCGCTTGACTCTTGCAAGGGAACCAATTGGAAGAGTTGTGAAGAGCGTGCCTGTTCAGAAATACATGCAATGGATGTAGCCGGGAGTTGCCGTAAAGGAGGAAAGCATAGAAAAAAAGATGAGTCGTACAGGGAGTGCATAAAGAGGAATGCAGCACTTTCAACACGTGCAGACAAGAAGTGTGGAGATGGTACAAGCGCAGTGAGCAGCGTGTTTGAACGTTGTTTTAATGAGGGGAAATAAATTATGAAATGTAGCGTTTTCAATTATGTGCTTGTATTCGCATTCCTAACATTCCTCTTTTATGTAACTGGATATACAAATGAAGTTACTGTTAGTATGGCCAAAAGTAAACGTTGCAAAGAATCTACCCCTGTGTGCCCCTTGCCCTGTTCGGAAATTGTAGAAAATTTTATGAAATCAAATAATCTAGAACACGTTGTTTGGATTTCACGAATAGTTGTACACCAAGAGAATGATGGGGTAACAATGGAATTGATGGCTCAAACGATTTCTTCCGACAAAATCACGTTGGATGATGCATTTCTTTATTCGATGGGATTATCTGCAATATTCTGGGATTGTAAAGGAAAAGAATGGAACCCTCTAATACAATTTAAGGAGGATATTGCTCCATGTTACTCTATTGAACCTAATACAACCCAACTTACTTGTAGTCCTCAAAAAATATCCTTTTACTACTCTGAAGCAGAAATTGCGCCAGACGCATTTGGAGTGCAAATTATACAACTTTTAGATTCTATAGAACTAACAACAAAACAAGGAATGCAAACAGTATTACTTTTCGGATGTATGTATGGAATAGTTTCTTGTGTGGACTCAGAATGCAAAGAAGAATCTAAAAGGAATAAAAATGAGAAATAAGATTATTTCGCATAAATATGATGACGACGGTAACCAAACGCTCATCAAGACTGAGACAGGTATTTGGTCTGTTACCTACAATGCCGAGAACCGTCCCATCCGTTGGGAATCCGGCGACACCGTAATCACGATGACCTTCGACCGCATGGGCCGACGCGTGGACTATCAAGAGACCCGCGCCGGTCAAGTCACCACACACTTCCGCTTCGTCTACGACAATTTCCTCTGCGTCCAGCGATTGGACGCTGCCAACGACAACGCCGTCCGCTCCGAGTTCGTATGGGATCCCACCGAGTCCATCGCCACGCGCCCGCTCGTCTTCCAGCTGACCTCAGGCGAAACGGCCTACTATTTCCACGACGGCAACAAGAACGTCTCCGAGGTCTTCTACCACGCCCCACAGAACGGCATCGCCGCCCACTACGACTACGCACCCTTTGGCGCCGTCACCCGCACCGCCCGCACTACCCGAGTCACCAACCGCGACCTCCTCTCCGAAAACCCTTTCCGCTTCTCCTCGGAATATCACGACGCCACTCTCGGCCTCGTTTACTACAACTATCGCCACTATAATTTTAGATATGGTAGATGGCTTGGGCGTGATGTAATTGATGACCCATTTCTCAAATCGGAGTATTCATTTCTGATAAATCCATTAAACTGTTTTGACCTATGGGGGCTTCTTACAATTCATAACAAAACTTATAGTGTTGAAACCGTAGAAGATATCCTTAATGGCGCGGTCGGCGGAGATGCGGGGAATATCGCAGCATATGTTCAACCAATTGGTGTTATTATGTTAATTCCCCAACGGATTGAACGAGGAGAAACGTTCCCTAGTAAAAAATGTTCCTCGGGATGTATGTATAACGAAAAAATAGATCTTAAAATTGGAGGTGCACAGATTCTAGCAATCACTTACGTGCAGCCGAAGTTGGCGCCCAATAGTTCACTGGATAGACAACGCGTAGAGAAACTTTTTGCGGCATTGCGAGAACACGAACAACGTCACATCGCAAGTTATCAAGAGTTTAATGAGGATTGGAGGAGGTTCTTGTCGCCAGACAAAGAATTTTCTGTGATTTGTGGATTTTGTACGGGATTGTCAGATGAAGAGGCAATGACAATTCGAGAAAGCTGTATTAAAGCAGCAGAGGGGAAGGTCTTGGAACATGCAGCAAAAAAGATGCGAATAAGCGATCATGCCCAAATCGGGGATGGTTTTGATGTGTCAAAAGTTCGCGATTTTCTGGAGGGAAAACGTGATGATTTTAGATAATATTGCGCTTCTGCTGTGCTTTGCGATAAGCCATTGCGCTTGGTCGTATGATGCGCAGGACGGTTGCCATGTGTGCGCTCTGAGAATCGTTTCTCAGGATATTCGCTTGAGAGCCATGTGTTTTTATTCAGGTGAAATCCTCCTGCTGAACAAACGTGACCCCACGCGCTTTGACACTTGGCGCATCGGCCCCGAGACCGGGATTCCGCTCTCTCCGTTTTTTTGTTGTCCTATCAAAGGGGTAACGAACCCTGTGCCTCCTTCCCGCTATTACAGATGGACCATTGATTTTCTCGAGCTCGTTCATCAGCCAATCGATGCCTCATGGAATGCCCATTATCTGGTAGGGTGCACACCCGGTGAATGGCCTTCTGCGCGCGAGTCTCCTCTATTTTGCGTGAAAGTATCCCCACAAACGGGCGCCTGGCTGAAGCATTGTTTCTATGGATTGCTGAAAAAGGATTCGCTTGTGGACTCAGGGTTCATAATCTTTCATAGGCTGATCATACATAATCGAGCGAACTTTCTGAAATTGTTCGAGGAAAGTTTGAAGTCGGATTGTGATTTGGATTAGAAGCAATATTGCAGAGAGAGCAGATTTGTCATATGAGGAAGTCAAAGCCATCTTATCGATTAAACAAGATCAATTGATTTTGGAGGCTTTGCTTAGGAATAAATTACTGCCTCGGGACTTGTGAAATCTTGTCATACAGTCATTGTCCCCTCAATTCCACGAAGAACTGTTCCCATGAACTATTCTATTCGGTGGCGACCTGAAGACATTGCTATTCCGACAGTGGTCGACCGCCGCGGACATCGCGTGGAGTACCAGAAGACCAGCGCCGGATGTGTCGCCACGCACTTCCGCTTCGTCTACGACAATTTCCTTTGCGTCCAACGATTGGACGCCGCCAACGACAACGCCATTCGTACCGAGTTCGTGTGGGATCCCACCGAGTCCCTCGCCACGTGCCCGCTTATCATGCGCGCCAAGAACTGGGGCCTCAACCTCTTCTACACCCACGACGGCAACAAGAATGTCTCCGAGGTCTTCTACCACGCTCTCCAAGACGGCATCGCCGCGCACTATGACTACGCCCCCTTCGGCACCGTCACCCGCACCGCCCGCGCCTCCCGCGTCACCAACCACGACTTTCTCTCAGAAAACCCCTTCCGCTTCTCCTCCGAAGTCCACGATTCCACCCTCGGCCTAATCTACTATAATTACCGTCACTATAACCCCATAAATGGGAATTGGCTACAAAGAGATCCTTTGGAATCTTTTAATTGTTATTCTTGGACGCCACTGTGCTATGACTTTTTAGGGTTAACAACAAAAACGCAACTTCAACAATTATTGGATTTCTTTATTCGGTGTTCCACTGAAGAAGAAAACCAATCACCCGTACTTCGCGAGAAGTATCGAAAAGCAGCGAATCTTTTGACAGCCAAAATGTTGGGGCGCGATTATAAGGAGAAATCCGAAGAATTGCTGAATACTGCGAGAGATGTCTTCAAAAAATCCACAGATTTAATTGAAGACCTTGAACGATCTTGGGAAGGCGAAGAGGATGTGGAAAAGAAGAAACAATTGGAGAAAGTAATAGGAACAGCAGATGACATTTTAGACGCATTGTCGGTGGTTAACGCAGCATCTGGAGATGTCTCTCCAACAGATACTGTAAAAGTGTTGAATTATTTTATTAAAATGGCTTCCGAGGGATTCCCGAAAGGGATGGGAAGTTATTTCGGTTATCTTAGTGAGGGAATTAACGTATCTATCGAAATGATAGAAGCAATAGATGGTTCACGAACAGAAATAGTCCTTCAAACGATAAAATCCTTAGGGGGGGATTGTCCCTGTTCAGAGGCGAAAACGGCACTCAATTCGTTAGGTGGAGACCTGCAAGAAATTCGACGTATTTTCTAAATCGAAATAAGATGTGATGCGTTATCATGAAACTCATATTTTTTCTTTTGCAAATGGGGATTTGTTTGAGTCTGTTGGCTGAGAGCTATTACCCTCGCCAATCCTATCCGTTGTTTCTTGTCGATGATGACCAGCTCTATGCCTCTGTTGATCGCTTTGGGACGATACAGGTTTGTCGGGGGGACTATCTTTTTGCTCCACAATTTTGGGATGGGGTATCCACGGGAATGGCCATTCGTAAAAAAGATTTGAATGTTGTCTTTCTTAACCGAGAAGGAGGCGTTTCATTTGTTGTTCCGTCTGAATGGTATACAGTTAAAAATCCTTTGGTTACAACAATGTTTGACTTTTCCGAGGGGCATTTATTGTGTTGGCAAACAACACACCCCAAGAGTGTCGTTTTTGTTAATCATCAAGGCCAACGGAGTAAAACTTATATGGTATTGCCAGGTTGGAAAACTTCTTTTGTCAATGGGCTTGCGACAGTTTTTCGAGAGGGAAATTGGTATTTGCTAAATCATAATTATGAGGAGATTTTTATTTGCTCTGAGAGACAAGGGAACCTCTATCCTTTTCACTCAGGTCTTTACGCCATTCTTCATCTAAAGCGTCCCAACCCCGAACCAAATAACTGGCCTTGGCCCTATGATACCATCGCGGTGATCAATCGAAGGGGAGAAATACTTCTACGTTTTCCATTGATAACGAAAAATAATTTTTATCCCATACAGTTTCTTCTTTCTTCCAAGGGTTGTCTAATTCCAATTTTAGAATCTGGGAGTATTCGTTATCGTTATTATCTCTTCTCTGAACGTCGCTTTTTAGAAGATTTTTCATGTGTCAGAGTTGAAGAACGAGGCTTTTCAGATGATGCTGTATTTGTGGAGGACGAACAAGGCTTGATTATTTTGGAAGCCGATGGCCAGTGGATTCGTCTCGAAGGGAACGCTTACGTGGCGGTAACGGCTACAGAATGGCCTGTGACTGGTCACTTCCACCATGGATTCGCTTGCCTTAGACGAAAAGATGGAAGTCGTTGTTTCGTGAATAAGAAAGGCCAAGTCGTTAAAGAGGTCTCGGATAGAATTGGCGTTTCGCTCTTTCCCGATTTCCCATTATGGCATCTTTCCGATTCGATTTTGAATCCAGGATTCTTTTTGGACAAAAATCTTAAAGAAATAATTCGGGAAGATGGTTCCCCAGTTTTAAGGCCTTCCGCTTCTGGCAGAGACCAAAGTAAATAAGAACTTAATTTTAGGAGGTCAATCAAAAGATGACAAAAATGTCTCTTATGGAATCTCGCCGACAGCAAATGAGGATTTGGCAAGTTTGAAATATTTAGAAACTGGAATTACATTGGCAAATGGGATTTCTACGACATTATCAGTTACAATGAACGGGGGAGGTGCCATTCTAGGGATTACCTTGGGTGGAGTAGATGTAACCGCAGATGCATTTCTCATTCCAAGTGGTTCAACTATTGCAACTGCGCTTTTTAGATTGGTGGCACAGCAACAAGGTAATACTGCAGGATATGTCGTTTGGACTAAAGCTGAGTATGTAGAATGTGAAAGGCGTCGTTGTTGTTTTATTTGTGAACGTAATGAATTTGTGTTAAAAGAAGATGGATGGCGGCGATGTTCTCCGCGTATTAGTTTGGCGGCAGGAGTTCTGACAACACTTGGAGAAGCGGTTTCAAAAGCCGAAGAATGTAAAGTGCAACATCAAGAGGTGAGAGATGCGAATTAAATTGGCAAAGGTGCTAATCATTCTTTTATTAATTTGTTGCTCCTGTAAAAAAGAGCAGAAAACTTTTACAGGTTTTGAATATGCAGGATTCGCAAGTTTTTTTAGTGAAAGTGAGACTATGCAACCGTTATCGGTTCTACGAACCACGGATTCTGGAAAAAGAGTTGCCGATCTTTTTTCTTGCCTTCTTTTGATGGATTATAAAGATTCATCATTTATAAATCGTGTTAGGATTTTGTATTTGCTTAAAGTTATTGATTCTGAGTTGTGCACATCCTTAACGCCATTTCACTACGTTGCATATACTTATCTGACAATTTATATTGTCCATTTTTGTCGTTTGTGTGAAGTGGCACATGACCAAACATTCTTTAATGCAGGAAAAAGAATGGCATTGTTTTATATAAATAGAGTTAATGTACTGGTTCCAGAATTGGGGTGGAATTTTGATGATTTAATGTCGGTTTCGGTTGGGTTGAGTAAAACTGAAAATGATTGACCGAACGAATTCGATTGTCTGATTAGTTATCATATTGATAATAGATTATGGAAGGTCATATAAGTGTTGTTATGTGGGACTATCTTCCTGGCTCGCACCTCAAGTCTCGACTCACCTATCCCAACGGCGCGACCGCCGCGTGGGAATACGAACCCAAGCGCGACCTCCTCGCCCGCGTGACCAACACCATCAATGGCATCGTCGCCTCGCAGTACACCTACACCAACGACCTCCTCGGCCGCCGTACCGGGATTGGCAAATCCGGTTCTATGATGGCCGCGGATGAGACGCAGCCCTACGGCTACAACGTCCGCGACGAACTCATCTCCGGCCAAAACCAGACCTATGCCTACGACGACATCGGCAACCGCACCACCGCCGAGGGTAAAACCTACACCGCCAACAACCTCAACCAGTACACCGCCATCGACGACTTCGCGCCACAATATGACGCTGACGGAAACCAAACCCTCATCAAGACCGAGACGGGCATTTGGTCAGTCGTTTACAATGCCGAAAACCGCCCCATCCGTTGGCAATCCGGCGACATCGTGATCACCATGGCCTTCGACCGCATGGGCCGCCGTGTCGAAATGCGCACCCACTCCGCCGACTCCGACCTCCTCCAGCGCTTCGTTTATGACAACTATCTCTGTATCCAGCAACTCCGTGGCACTGATAACGCCCTCTTCCACTCCTATGTGTGGGATCCCACCGAGCCCATCGCCACACGCCCGCTGATCTTCCAACCCGTCTCAGGAGAAGTTGCCCACTACTTCCACGACGGCAACAAAAATGTCTCCGACCTCGTGGATGCTCACGGGTGCGTTGTTCACTACGACTATATGGCCTTCGGGAGCTCCACCTCCACTGCCTTCTCAGAGAATCCATATAGGTTCTCCTCTGAAGTTTATGATGATGGCCTTGGCCTTGTTTATTACAACCATCGCCATTACAACACCATTATCGGCAGGTGGCAAAGTGTAGATCCTCTTTTCTATTTAGATATACGTCCGAGTTCTTCGCCAGAAGGAGTAAATCTGTTTTTATTCTGTATAAATAACAGTATCTTACAGACAGACCACTTAGGGTTAAAGTGCCGTATTCTTCGACTTATAGGGCATTTTGCAGGTAAATCGGAGCAAACGAAAGGTGCGATTTGGGATTATTATAAATCCGCCAATCTTGATGAGTGTGATATGTTGTTCACGATTTCGTGTCATATGGATGAATTCTTGGGTGAAAGTGAGGGTGTAGGAAAGCCGCCTAAAAGCCTATGGCCTCCCCAAGAGTTTGCGACGGGAACAATTTCCGCGTTTGCCTTCCCCTTTTTGCTGGATAAATCAGAAAAGTTAATTGCTGAAACAATTGAATCTGTTCCAACCCCTCCATGTTGTTGTAAAGAGTATAAGGTGGAAACGGTATGCGATGAAGAGGCAAATCGAGACATTGAACGCCTCATTGAACAACAAGATCGTATACGAGTAGGCCCTCGTATTGAAAAGAACCCTTGTCAGAGGGTTATACCCTCATCGTCCTCCAAATGATTGTCAATAAGGTAATGGAAGTTGAGTCGAGGGAAACACGATGAAATGTAGTCGTTATTTTGTTGTTAATTGGATCTGTTCGCTTATTTTCGTAGGATGTGCTTATAATAATATCGTCACGAAAGTAAACAATGGAGTCTTTTCAACGAAGAGACAGGAAGGCTCTGAGCTATCCCAAAGAACATATATCTATCTTTATCTTCCAAAAAATGTTTCTAGTGTGAAAGTCCCGGAGTTACAATTGAGAGATTGTCCTCTGCTCGATTTTATTGAAACAGTTGATGAATTCACTAAAGATGTTCGCGGAAGTTCCCCCTTGGTACTACAGATGTTCAATAAAGATAAAAACCTTAAAATAGTTTTTGAGGATTCTCATAATCGCATTCGTACTTCTCTCAATGAAGCATCAAATACGTTCCCCCAACTTAGGACAAAAGTGACGATGCACATTACTTCCTTTACTTCACTAAAAGATATTTGTAATGCGCTAACAACATCATTTAATAATAAAACTGATTCAGCAAAACTTGAAGTTCGTTACTATGGAGACTCATGCTTGGAAACACTTTAGAGTCGCCTGTAAACTCCTCGTATAGGCATAGTGCGGCTTCCGCCACCAATGCCGTTGGCACCACCGCCGAGGGCAAGACCTACACGGCCAACAGTCTCAACCAATACACCACCATCGATGACTTCACGCCCCAATACGATGCGGATGGAAATCAGATCCTCATCAAGACCGAGACCGGCATTTGGTCGGTTGTCTACAACGCAGAGAACCGTCCTATCCGTTGGCAATCCGGCGACACCGTGATCACCATGGCCTTTGACCGCATGGGTCGCCGCGTCGAAATGCGTACGGTGAAGGATGGCGAAGAAACCCTCCAACGCTTTGTCTACGACAACTACCTCTGCATCCAGCAACTCCGTGGCGCCGATAACGCCCTCTATCAATCCTATGTTTGGGATCCCACGGAACCCATCGCCACCCGTCCCCTTGTTTTCCTCCCCGCTTCTGGTGTGCTTTCCTACTACTTCCATGACGGCAACAAAAACGTTTCTGACCTCGTGTCCCTCTCTGGTGATGTTGTCCATTACGATTATACCCCTTTTGGCGTTTCTATGGCTTTGAGCCCGACTGAGAATCCATATCGATTTTCTTCCGAAGTTCATGACAATCAACTTGGGCTTGTTTACTACAACTATCGTCACTATAATTCGCGAGAAGGACGATGGAACAGACGCGACCCGATTGATGAATTGGAGGAGTGTAACCTTTTTGGGTTCGTAACCAATAACCCCATCATAAGATTTGATGTCAAAGGATGTTTTGGGTCACCTAGTCCAAGCATTATTGATCATTTTGGCAATAGTACATCGCCTTTAGGCGAAGAGAAATGGTTTGAGGAAAATTATGCTGGTTGGCTGGAAGAGGCTCGGAAACGTTTTACTGAGGAAATTAATGCTGGTGTTGATTGCTCGTCTGTGTCATTCAACGGGCCAAGTAGCCGCATTAACATCTATCCATCGGTAAATCGTGGAGGTGCTACGACTAAGCGGACTCCAGGGGGGAATGAGCAAAATTATGGAGATGCCGGACAAACGGACTGGTCTGCAGACAAAGTGTTGGGAAGTTTCTCAATAGACTATGTAACTCCCGTGAAAATTGTGTATGCAACGATAGGAAACGGGAAGCGTTCATATACGTGGACGACTACGATGTACGTTGAGGATGTTCTTGGATCGCAAGACGGTGATTTTATCAGGAAGATTCCTGGTATTGCGTCAATTACACCGAGTCGACGCGTACGTCGTGCGTCATGGACATTAAGCGGAAGCGGTAAGTGTTGCGAAAAATAACGAAAGGTGTCGTATAATCAGGATATCAAATAACCCAATCAGATGGGGCCCCTTCATGTTTAGGTGTGTTGTCATCATTATTGTAATTCTATTTATGGGTCTTGGAGTGATGATATTCGTTCCTACGGAGATGACCTATTGTCACAAAACAAGATTTGTCGAGGAACGGGTGTGTCGCGATTTGTCGATTAACAGCATGGAATTTGTCGCTGGCAGATTCCGTCGGGAGTCTATCCTTGTATACCATGTTCAGAGATCAGATCTTGTGACTAGTAAGTTTAGTCAAGTCATTGTAGAAAAACAAAAAAGAGAGTGTGTAAAGCGTGTTTCAGAAATTATGGATTCCTGTGGAATCGATGTTAAGGTATCGTTGAGAGACGACTTCTTTGTGTTTTACGGAAGCGACTATTCCGTAATCTTATTGAAAGCGGAATTAGACACCTACTTGATTTATCTCGGAGCGCAATAATTCTTTTGCCGAAGATGCTATTCCCTGTCCAAAATAGATGTTCTAATCCATCCGATAATGAAAACGAAACAATCTTACAAATTAGATTTTGGTGGACTATAACATAATTCATTTTCCCTGGACTACACCCAAAAACTTTTTGTAGTTGAGGATTGTAGTTTCATGACGTTATGATGTGTTTTCGGAAAATCTTTACACAGCCACTCGGCGGTAGGATTTTAAGGGGCAGCCAAAACTTTGGCGTTTCTGCCATCTTTGCTAAACTTTCCTTCGAAAGTGCGGCATCCATGCGCAAGAAGACCAAGCGACAGACAAAGATACAGAGGAACGAAGTGACCAAGATTAGAGCGTTTATGAAAGGGGTCACGAAAGCTACTCCTAAAATGATAAACAAGGCGCAGCAAGCCGCGATGCTCTATATGAACGTTCGAAACGCCATTCTTGAGGAAGTGCTGAAGGAGCGGACGGGG